>Ga0074199_1000345_pt1 | contig 82216 bp, 80 predicted proteins | sample EPASupsiteSAE347_FD_64528 | JGI IMG/M metagenome (GOLD analysis project Ga0074199, IMG submission 64528) | Bioremediated contaminated groundwater from EPA Superfund site, New Mexico - Sample SAE3-47 | ecosystem: Environmental > Aquatic > Deep subsurface > Groundwater > Contaminated ... | reverse complement strand
GCTTTGGGTGCGGATCTATTCGCTTTGCAGGCCGCAGTGCGACTCGGGCGCGAAGCGTGTGAAGGGTCCCGGGTGTTTCTTCCGGGCTCCGTTCTGGATGCTCCCGTATCTTGCCGCACGCCCCTTCTCCAGTTCGAGGCCTTCGGGGGCCGGATCGTGCCGGGGCAGGTTTCCGGCACGGCAAGCGAGCGCAGCGAGTTCATCGAAGCGCTCTTTGCCCGCACGGTGGAGCTGGTTCGCGCCTCATCGGGGGTTGTGGCCTTCGTTTCCGGTCCGAGCAAGGGCACCTGGTACACGTGCGAGCAGGCGGCCAGGCAGGGAAAGCAGGTCGTGCTCTTTTCGGCCGACGGTCCCAGGGCCATTCACTCCCTTGGCTGCGGCCGCTGGGTGCCTCTGCATGCCTGGGAGGGCGCCTGGCGGTGGGAGACCTCGGTGCCGGCTGGGCAGCATTGTCGCCACGGCATTGTTGTTGAATGCTGCGCCGGCGTGTAACTGCACGGGGGGGCTTTGCTCATTCCGCCGGCGTTTCCTCTGGCAGTTGCTCGCCGGCGGGTGTTTCCTTCATTCGGGATTGTTTTGCTTTCTTGGGCTTGGGTGCTTTGGCCGAAACGGCTGCCTGCAGCTGATCCCGTTGAGCTTTGAGGTCCTGGATCTGGTCCTGCATGAGCTTCACCTGTTTATCCATCTCGAAGGAGCGGGCCTCGGCTTTGACCATTCTGGCCTTAAAGTCGTTCACATCGCCTTCGAGCCTCTGGACATTCAGCTCGAGCTTTCGGGCCCTCTCGGTTTCTCTTTCTAGCTCGAGTACCTTCTGGTCCCGCTCGGCCTTCATGTCGGCCGCAAAAACCTTTGCCTTATCGAGATCGGATGCAAGGCGATCTCGCTCGCGGACAACATCCTGGAGCTGCTTTTCAAACTGTTCTTTAAGCTGCTCGTGCAGGACTCCCTGCTGCACGATGCGTTCCTTTAGAACGGCAACTTCCTGCTCCAAGGGCTTGAGAGCATCGACCCGGGCCTTGAGCTCATCCGTCTCACGGGTGATATCCTGAAGCTCTTTCTCGTATTGCTCCTTCATCTGCTCCTGCAAAATTCCCTGCTGCAGGATGCGCTCCTTTTGGACGGCGACTTCCTGTTCCAGGGGCTTGAGCACTTCGACCAGAGCCCTTAGCTCCTGCGCTTCTTTTTCGAGGTCCTTCTTTTCTCCCATGAGCTTTTCAAGGTCCGAGAGGATCTCGTCTCTTTCGGCCTGAGCTTCCTCGATCTGTTTGGTTGCGTCGGCTTTGGCTTCCTCGAGCTCCGCCTGTGCCCGGCCCAGAGCTTCCTGCCATAGAACCGAGAGCATCTGGTCGAAGGGGATGCGGATTTTATCCAAATACCCTTGAGCCGTTTCCCTGATGTTTTCCGGGATGGCTACAGCCTCTTTGGTGCTGATCTGGGCATGACGCTCCGCCAGGAGCTCCTGGCGCCAGTCCCGGTAGTAATTGTGGACGGTTTTAAGGGACCCGCCCCCGATGTCATCCAGGAGGCTTCTTGCCGTGACCTTCTGTCCCGATGCCGCCAGGCGGTTTGCCGCCTCGAATACCATCTCGCGCGTAACGATTGCTTCCATGCTCTTTCCCCCCTTTTGCTGTGTCGTGTGGCCGAATTTGGGTAACACAATAACTTAATAACATAGTAACATGATAACAGCAATACAAAACAAGGATGCAGCCATGAAACAGGTAGAAATATTCACCGATGGCACCTGCTCGGGGAACCCCGGTCCGGGAGGCTATGGGGCAGTGTTGCGCTGCGGGCGCTCGCGGAAAGAAATATCAGGCTTTCAGGCTCATGCCACCAACAATTTCATGGAGCTCACGGCCGCTATCGAGGCCCTTCGTCTTCTCAAAGAGCCCTGTGAAGTCACCCTCTACACCGACTCCAGGTATCTTGTGGACGGGATCACCAGCTACATCCACCGATGGATGGAAAACGGCTGGGTCACGAGCGACCGGAGCCCGGTCAAGAACCGGGAGCTTTGGCAGGCCCTCCATGAAACAGCACAAGTCCACCAGGTCACCTGGAGGTGGGTCCGGGCCCATGACGGCCACCGGGAAAACGAGCGGGCCGACCAGCTGGCAAGGAGAGCCATCCAACAAGGAAGAAGCTCCGGCAAAACATAGATCTGATTTGCTCCCTGTCGGAAGTGAAGGGAAGGAGGTGAGAAAAAAGAGATCGCGTGTTCGGAAATATCCCCATCCGGACAGGTTCGTCAGAAGCAATCATTTACTACCATCAACCCAAAAGGAGCTCCAACATGAAAAGAATTACAGCACTGATTTTGCTTTCCGTCATGCTCATGCCTGTCATCGCCAGCGCCGAAGACATGGTGCTCACCGCAAGCGTCCAGCGAGTCCTCACCAAAATCACCAAAACCGGTGACCCCATGGTCATCGTCTTCATCCAGGAGCAACGCACCCTCAACGGAGTCACCTACACGGCCGACGCCCCCGTGTTTGCATCCGGAGCCGCCAAAGGTGAAGTCGAGCAGCTCAAGGATGGTGACACCCTGAAAGCCATCGTCTCCAAGAGACAGGCCAATGGAGACATCACCTACACTCTGCGCAAGGTGATCAAATGATGTGGGACAGAATCAAGAACAAGGTCAAGATCTTCCTCTCCATTCTCGCCGTCTACATCTCGGCTACCGGCCTCGTGACCTTTTCCTTATTTATAACCGAGGAATCGGTACAAACGGCCATGTTCGGAACCTGGCAGGCCATTGAGGGCAAGGACTGGGAGATGGTCAAGTTCGGTTGTGAGCGGATCAAAGAAGGCGATAAGCTCCTTAAAGCCCTCAACAACTCCCTTGGCTGGATCCAGCCCTTTTCCTTCCTTGCCTACAGGTCCTATGGAAACGCGACCGATGCCTACATCCAGGGCCTCGAGGCAAGGATCTTCGCCAATGCTCCCGAGCTCTACGAAGGGAAGGCGATGACCTTTGCCTTCACCGCTCAGAGCACTACCAAAGGCCCGGAAGGCTTTGTGCACACCAGCGGCAAAGTCTCGTTCATCTCACCCAGCGATTACTCCAAGGCCGGTAGGAAGCGGGTGACAGGCACGGTTTCCGTCGAGGGAGAGAAGGTCGTTGTCAGGGAAGTTCCCTGAGTGGGTTACGGGTTGCCGGTTGCGAGTTGCGGGTTAGAGGCTGGTGTAACACCTTGAACCTGCAACCCGTAACTCGTAACTCGCAACCCGGCCAAGAGATCTGATCGTTGCCTGTCCAAAGTGAATGAACTGACGCCAAGAAAGGAGGACAGGCTATGAAGATCAAGGAAGTTTCGGTGATGGTCTGCAAGAAAGTCAGCAAAAACTATAACTCCTGGACCGTGAGCCACTCGGCCACGGCGGAAATCCAGGAAGGCGAGAACCCGATGGAGTGCATGCAGGCGCTCCGGGCCGTTCTTTGCGAGAAGGTCAACGAAGGCCTCGGAATCGATGCAAGCAGAAAGCTCCTCGTTATATCCGGGTAGCTCGCCGTCTCACGCAAACCTGTTCAGATCTTATTTCAGCCCGTCCATTGCGAATTCTCACTTCCGGCAGAGTGCAGGCTATATGTCCGGAGGTCAGTGTCCCCCGCCTGCCGCAAGATCACTGTCGAAGGCCTGAACGAAGAACAAGGCTTTGAGCGCAAAGTGCCGTATCCATCCCCCGGGAAGGTCGGGCACACTGTCGCAGTACGCCGAGGTTCAAAGTTCCGCCGGGATGGGTGGTCAGGGCGACCGGAGAATTCGAGGAAATGATGAATGCGGAATGATGAATGATGAAAGTCGTCACTCATCATTCCGGCCATTCATCACTCATCATTCATCTCTCATCATTTCAGAAAGGAATCGTGCCATGATGAACGTCGTAGCCATCGCAGGGCATCTTGGATCCGATCCGGACATCAGATACACCCCATCCGGAACGGCCGTAGCAAACCTGAGTCTTGCCGTAAACGAGTTCTTCAAGGACGGCAACGGCGAATCGCAAAAGCGCACCCACTGGTTTCGGGCAACGGCCTTCGGGCGCACCGCGGAGATCGCCGGCGAGTATCTCCACAAGGGCTCCAAGGTCGGCATCAGCGGTCAGCTCGTCTCCCGAGAGTGGCAGGATGGGCAGGGCAACAACCGCCGGAGCGTCGAGATCCGGGTCCGCCAGCTCGAGCTTCTCGGAAACGGCAACGGGAACGGCCACGAGAATGGTGAGCAGCGCCAGACAGGCGGGCAGAGCGGACAGAAGCGTAGCGATGCCTACGAGGCGCCGCCCGACGATCTGCCTCCTCCCTCCGATGTAACTGATGAAAACATCCCATTCTGAAAATGATGAATGATGAGTGATGAATGCGGAATGAAGGAAAGTGCATGTTCTCTTATTCATCACTCATCATTCCGCATTCATCATTCCCAAAAGGAGGTTCTCTCGTGGCAAGGCTCGTCTCTCAGGCAAAGCTCGGCTACTACCCCACACCTCCCGAGGTCGTGGACCGCCTTCGCCAGGCCTTTGTATTCGATTCCGGCGCTCGTCTCCTCGATCCGTGCTGTGGAAACGGTGAGGCTCTGGCTGAAATCGCCAAAGGCCAGCCGGTTGAGACCTACGGAATCGAGCTGGAGCGGGACCGCTATGTCGCGGCCGAAGAAACTCTCGGCCATGTACTCTGGGGCGATGCCTTAAAAGAGGTAAGCATAAGCGCCGGCTTTGATATGCTCTACCTCAATCCGCCCTATGATTTCGATGAGGGAGAGGGAAAGAGGCTGGAGCATCGCTTTCTCACCAGGTACCGAAGGGCTGTGGCGCCTCAGGGGCTAATCGTCATGGTTTTTCCCCTCTCCGCTCTGCACTCCGAGCCCCTCAGGAATGAAATTGCCAGGCTCTCGGGTCTTGAGGTCTTTGCCTTTCCCGAGGGGGAGCTTTTCGAGCGCTTTCACCAGCTCCTCCTTGTGGAGTGGAAGAAGACGGCCACGGATGCTCAGTTCAAGCGCCAGCTCTCGCTTCTTGAGGGCATCGCCGGCTCCGATCCGGGCGAGCTCCCCGGTGGGCTCAAATCGACTGCGGAGCTGCCTCGCCTCGAAGTGCGGAAGGTCCACTCGGATAACCCCCTTGAATTCCGCTCCCAACGGCTCGATCCGGAGCGGGTGCTCGCATTCGTTGAAGGCTCCGTCCTCTGGAAGGAGTTTTTCTCGCAAGTCGAGCCGCCCTCCATGGCCGACGTCACCCCTCTTGTTCCCATGCGCCAGGGGCACCTGGCCATGCTCGTTGCAGCCGGCTTTTGCAACGGCGCCGAGATCAAAGATCCGGAGAATCCCTCCAGGACTCTGCTGGTCAAGGGGACCGTTCAAGCGAGTTCTTCCGTTGAATCGCAAGAGGAGACGGACACCCATGATGTCACCCACATCATTCACTCTCACAAGATCCGGATCCGGATGCTTTCCGTGAGTGAGGGGACCATCGAGGAAATCGAATGAGGGAGGAGGTGAAAGAAAATGGATCAGCGATACGGTCTGGTCTTCGGCTCCTTTGCCGGCGGGAAAGTCTATGGCTACGCGCGTGGATATATCCTGGATGCGGAGCAAAACGTCCTGTGGCTCTCTCTTTTCGGAGGCTCCACCTCGATCAAGGCTCTGAGCGCTCAGCTCTTTGGAGGAGAGAGCATCGAGATCCGAACTCCGGGGGCCCGGAATCCGATAATCGGCGTTCAGAAGGGCAGGAACACCCTGCGGGCTCTCACCCAGGCGGCAGGCGATATCGTCCACAAGATCATCTTTCAGCCCGGCGTGCTCATTCCCTGGAAATCGGAGGAAAAGCGGATTGTCACGTTCGGAAAGACCCTCGATAAGGCTCAACAGCACCTTTTCCGAAGCGTGGACAAACTCGTTCCCACCCCTCTCAGCCCCAAATGGAGCCAATGGGTTTGGGAAAATGTCGAGGACCTCGATCTCACCTTTTTTGCCCCTGCCATCGAGCAGTTCACCATCTGCAGGTACGTTCGGGTGCCGGACGAGTTCGAGGCGAGGCTTCTCGATGATCTAAAGTACGGCAGTCTTGGCCTGAACTGAGCCCACCTGTTTACCGCACTCTTGTAATGCCAACCCTGTAATCCGAAGTGAGGACTGTCATGATACTGAAGGATTTCCTCTCACAATACGGAGTCATCCTGAAGGAGCTTGTCTCAAAGCGCAACACGCCCGCCTATGACCCGACAAGTGAGGGGAGCTGGGAGGCCGGCATGAGAGAGCGCATCAAAGCCTTGACGCGTTCCCCTTTCCCGAAACAAGCCGAAATGATCCTGGCTCTTGCCAAAGGATTCAGTCTCAATGCCAAGAAGGGACTGTTTCTCACAGCGGAGATGGGCACGGGGAAAACGATCATGGGGATCGGCGTATCCTTCCTGCTTTGCCCTCCAAAGAGCCGAACGCTCATCATGTGCCCCGGCCACCTCGTCAGAAAATGGATGCGGGAGATCGAAAAGACCATTCCCCATGCGCGGATCGTGAGCCTGAACGGCCCGGGCCTGAAGGAGCTCTTCGAGCTTCGCCGCACCGCACCGGCTGGAAGGGAATTCTACGTCATCGGAAAAGAGCGCTCTAAAAATCACTTCGGCCGAACCGCCGGTGCGATGGTCCGAAAATACCTCCAGCCCGTGTGCCCCAAGTGCGGCGCCGCGATCGAAACCATCAACCCGAAGCTTAGAAAAGACGTTTGCGGGCAGTGCTCCGAGCCTCTTTGGCAGGCGGACGGCGAAAGTGGGCCAAGGCGCTTTTCCAAGGCGGATTTTGTGAAGCGCTATTTCAGGAAAGGGGCCTTCGATCTTTTCATAACCGATGAGGCACACCAAATGAAATCGGGTGATTCCGCCCAGGGCCAGGCCTTTGCCGACTTTGCGGCCATCTCGAAAAACACCCTCTGCCTTACCGGAACCCTCATCGGCGGCTATGCAACGAATCTCTTCTACCTTCTCTGGCGCACGAACCCTCGCCGTATGAAGGAAGTGGTCGGAAGCTACAAGTCGGTCCAGCGTTTTGCCGAAAGGTACGGAGTCCTTGAGGAGATCATCAAGGAGCCTTTGAGCGACAACGCAAACTCCATCGGCGGAAAACGCACCGTCACGGTAAGAGAGCGCCCCGGCATCTCGCCCTTGATCTTTACCGACCTTCTCCTGGAGCACTCCGTCTTCATGCGCCTATCGGATATATCTTCCAATCTTCCACCCTACACGGAGTATGTCGTATCGGTCGAGATGGAATCCGAGCAGAATGGGGCCTACACTGAGTTCGAGAGCGTCCTTCGAGGAGCCGTCCGTCAGGCTCTTGCCTGCGGAGACCGCTCGCTTCTTGGCGCCATGCTTCAGTCTCTTCTTGCCTATCCGGACGGGGCGCGAAGGGGCGAAGCCATCTCGCACCCGCACCGCCGGCGCCCGGATGGAAGCCCAGAGATCGTGGCCATTGCCCCCAAGCTCGACATCCCGATTCTTCCCAAAGAGGAAAAGCTTCTGGAGATCTTAAAAGAGCAAATCGCACGGGGAAGAAAAGTTTTGCTCTATCTTGAGCACACCGGAACGCGGGACCTCATCCCGGATCTTGCCGAGCGCATAGGAAAAGCCGGGCTCTCCGCCCTGGTGCTCCGCCAAAACACCACTTCGGCCGAAAACCGCGAGGCGTGGGTTAAGAAAAAGCTCTCCGAGGAAGACTATTCCATTCTCATCGTCAATCCCCGCCTGGTCGAGACCGGTCTCGATCTCATCGAGTTTCCCACCATCATCTTCTTCCAATGCGGGTATTCGACCTTCACTCTTCGCCAAGCGAGCCGCAGGTCCTGGAGGATCGGCCAGATGCACCCGGTTGAAATCTACTATCTGGCCTACGCCAAAACCATGCAGGAGACGGCGCTGAGCCTCATGGGAACGAAGATGCAGGTGGCCCTCATGGTCGAGGGGGATCTCTCGGATAAAGGGCTTGCCGCCCTGGCCGAGGGGGATTCCTCCATGCTCGTTCACCTTGCCAAAAGTCTCGTCGGAGAGGAGGCAGTGCAGCCGGTTACCGATGCCTGGACGGATCTTGCAAGGCTTGGCCTTGCCGCGGAAGGCCGAATGGACACCGAGGAGAGCGAAAAGAAGACGGTCACCATCGAGCGGGGAGACCGCAAGGCCACCGTCACCTTCGAGCGCGTTGTGCGCGGCAAGGTTTACGTCCGCAAAGGCTACGCGGTTGGCTACGTCGACGGCCACAAGTTCACTTTCCGAAACGGCCAGGTTCTCTACAAGGAGCGGGTCATTGCCGGCAGCTACGACCGCAGCGGAAACGGGACCATCAACGGCAAACCCTTTCAGCTCGTATCAACCGGCAGCGGCCGGGAGTACATGCTCGTGGAGCTAAGGGAAACGGCGTAGGTTTCCGTTTCCGCCAGCCACCACCTCAATCCATTGAGTCTTATTGCTGTCTGTCAGGGGGTGAATTCGTTTGGGGTAAACAACTGAACCAGATGGAAGAAGGAGGAATCGTATGATTCGAGATTATCTCAAAGCAGGCTACCCGGCCATCCTGGTACTCACGCAGGAGCCGCACCGGGCTGAAAACGCTCTCATAACCGACGGCTGGCAGTTCTACGTCTGGGACTGCCTGCAGGGAATCCGCCAGGCGGGAAAGCCCCAGGTCATCGATGAGATCCGCGATCCCGTCGAGGCCGTCGGCTGGCTTGGAAGCTACCAGGATACCGTGCTTCTCGTCCACAACCTGCACCTCTTCTTTGATGTCGCCGAGGTGATCCAGGCCATCGAAAATGGTGTAGCCAAATGGAAGGCAACCGGCTGCAGCTTGGTCATGATCTCGCCTACCGTGCAGATGCGCCCCGAAGTGGAAAAGATCTTTCACGTTCTGGATCTGGCTTTGCCTACGGAGCAGGAAATCCAGGCAATGCAGCATGACCTGGCCAAAGGCGTCATCCTGCAGGATGGACAGGGAAGCCCCATCGAGGTTGCGGCCGATCCCGCCAGCGCCAGAGCCGCCAAGGGGCTTACCGAGTTTGAGGCCGAAACCGCCTTTGCACTCTCCCTCGTTCGGGAAGGCCGGTTCAACCCGAAAGTGATCACTCAGGTAAAAGCCCAGATGATTCGAAAATCGGGCCTTCTGGAATTCTGGGAGCCCACCGCCATTGCCGATGTCGGAGGCCTCGACAGCCTCAAGAGCTACATCCGGAACCGGGCCAGGGCCTTCGAGCCCGGAAACGAGCACCTGCCGAAGCTTCGGGCCATTCTCCTTGCAGGGGTTCCCGGCACGGGAAAATCGCTCACCTCCAAGGCCACGGCATCCATCCTGGGCTGGCCTCTCATCCGCCTCGATATCGGAGCGCTCAAGGATTCCCTGGTGGGTGAGTCCGAGCGCCGGATGCGCCAGTGTACCTGGGTGATAGACGCTTTCGGGGAATCGGTCATCTGGGTCGATGAATGCGAGAAGGTGTTTGCGGGGGTTCGCTCGAGCGGGGAGACCGACGGCGGCACAACCTCGTCCATGTTCGCTCATCTGCTCACCTGGCTTCAGGAGTCCTCGACTCCAGCGGTTATGATGACCACGGCAAATGACATCAGTAAGCTTCCGCCCGAATTCATTCGCCGCTTCGACGCCGTCTTCTTTGTGGACCTTCCATCGATCGTTGAGCGCCGGGAGATCGTACGGATCATGAACCGCAAGTATAAGACAGATATACCGGAATCTTACGCAGAAAAACTCCAGGGGTTCACCGGCAGCGAAATCGAGCAGCTCGCCAAGGATTCTCTCTTCGATGGTCTCGAGGAAGCTCTCGGCGCCATTATTCCCATTTCCCGGACCATGAAGGAGGAAATCTCAAGCCTTCGGGAGTGGGCGAAGACCAGGGCGCGAATGGCCAACTCTCCCGAGGAGCAGCCCACCGAGCAGCGCAAGATCCGCGCTTTGAATTGAATCACCAGGAGAGGGGAGGCGGCATTTTGACTTTCATTGTTTTCAACTTGACCGATTTTCACGTGCAGCAGCGCGACGCCACGACCCGTGTGGGCGTGCGCTTCGTTCAGGCAAGGAGCCTGGAAAAGGCAAAGGAGTTTATGCGCCGCTACTACCTGGGTGCATGGGCGATTGTTCCGAAGAAGATCTTCGATAAGGGGATCGTTCACGCCGAGGATCAAGGGGGGAGTTCATGAGCCACGTCGCTAAAATCGAGCTCATCATAAACGACATGGAAACCCTCAAGGCGGCCTGCGATCGGCTGGGCCTGCAGTTTGTGCCTCATCAGCAAACCTATGCCTGGTATGGGCGCTACGAAGGGGATTACCCGCTTCCGGAAGGGTTTAGCGTCGAGGACCTGGGCCGTTGCGATCACGCCATCCGCGTTCCCGCTGCAAGCTACGAGGTGGGTGTGGTCCACCGCGGCGGCCGTTATGCGCTCCTATGGGATTTCTGGTCATCGGGAGGCCTCGAGAAGGCTCTCGGCAAAGGAGCCTGCAGGCTCAGGCAGGCTTACGCCGTCGAGCGGGTCCACCGGGAGGCAAGGCTCAAGGGATACCGGATCCGGGAGCAGAAGACGGAGCAGGGAATTCGCCTTGTAATGAGCAAATAACACTGCGGGTTGCGAGTTAGAGTCAAATCCTGGCAAGTCACTGAAATAAAGCACCAATCTGGAAAATTATCGGCGCGCCGATAATTTCCAACCGCACCAACTCATAGCCTGCTTCAGCCGGCCGAAACGCCGCAGCAGGATTGACTCGCAACGCGAAGCCCGCAGGCCGCAACCCTAAAAAGGAGGTGAAACATGCCGAATAATCTGGAAATCCCAACCCAGCCTCAGGTGAATCTGGTTCCGATTCGGTCCGCTTACTTCAGCCGCGACTTTTGGACCATGTGGGACCGGTTGATGGATAAAGACAAGGCTGCCTACACTCTGGGCTGGATCGCCGAGCTGGAGAGCGCCGTCCGGAGGATGGAGCGCCGCGTCGGACGGCTGGAAAACCCGGATGAATGAGGAGAGGTGAGAGTATGAAGACAGCTCTATCCGAGGTGGCCGGCACCATTCTCGGCTTGGCCGACAAAGCTCTCACCACAGGCGCCGGCGATGAGGCAATCCGCCTGGCGGCCGAGGAAACGGCGCATCTGCTCGAAGCCGAAGGCAGGCGACTGCTTCACCTTGCACGGCAGCTTGGCGATGCCGCCCGGATGCTTTCCGATCAAAAGGAGGAAGCCGCATGAAAGAGATCGTAATCGATGTGCTCGATACCGGTGAGGTGAAGATCGAGACCCGCGGGTATCAGGGGAAGGACTGCCTCGTGGAGTCGCAGTTCCTCAAAGACTTACTTGGCAAAGAAATCGCCCGGCAGCTCACGCCCGCCTACTACCAGCGCCAGGGTCAAAAAAGGATCGTAAAGAAGCATTTGCCCCTCTGTGGCTGAGCTGGTTTGAGATTGATGATTGGAGATTTTTGATTTGAGATCCATAGCTGTTCCTCTCATTCCGATCAAGAATCAGCAATCTAAAATCGATCCCACGTTCTCAAATGGACTCTGAGGGAGCGCTCCGTCACGAGGGTAACCCGAAGTATGCCTCCATCACAAAAAAACGAAATTCACCCCAAATTTGCGGTGGGAAGGAGGGATTTAAAAATGGACGGAACCGTATTTGAGCAGGCCTGCCTGATTCAGCTCTCGGCCTCGTGCTGGCAGGGCTCGCGCATGCTCGATGCAAGCGTCATGGAGCAGATCGGGGACAGCGAATGGCTCCGCGGCCGCAAGTACCTCGTGGACCAGGAGACGCTCAATCCCATTCGCTCGACCGTTGGCCGGGCTCGCAAGGACTTGGAAAAAGGGGCACTCCCCTTCCCCATCACAGGTTTAACCCTCGTGCCCAAAGAGCAGCTTGCCGTAATCGAGGGCTGCCTCAAAAAGCATCAGCGCGATTTCTGGCGCGAGGTCGATATCTTCGAAGCCGGCTACGAAAAGGCCCGTGAAATCGCCAGGGGCCGTCTTGGGGAGTTTTTCAGCGAGCACGACTATCCCTTGAACATCCGCGGAAAGTTCGGCTTCGAATGGCGCTATTTCACTCTGGAGACTCCGGGGAAGTACGGCATTCTGACTCCCGAGATCTTTGAGCGCGAAAAACAGAAGTTCCACGCCATGATGGAAGAGACCCGCGAGCTTGCCATATCGGCCCTTCGGGAAGAATTCGTCGATCACGTGAGCCATATCGTCGAGCGCTTGACGCACAGCGAGGATGGCAAACCCAAGGTGTTCAAGAACTGCATGCTGGAGAAAATTCAGGGGTACCTCGACAGCTTTGATGCGAGGAACCTCTTCGGGGACGCCAGGCTTGCCGAGATGGTCGGAGAGGCCAAGCTCATCATGAACGGCGTAAGTCCCCAGTCTATCCGCGAGGATGCCACCTTGAAGCAGCACATCGCCGAAGGCATGGCCAAAATCAAGGAAGCCATCGACCAGGCGGTAACCGACCTTCCCCGGCGAAAGATCCGCTTCGCTGCCTAAATCCGTTCCATCCACGATCCCCATCCTACCGGCATCCGGGTCCCGGCCGAATGTGATTTTTTGGCTGCCCCTGGTGAACGGTTTTGGGCCGCTTTCGCGTGGCTTTGGTAACATAATAACATGATAACGTAACAACAATGGAGGCAGTGATGAAGATTATCCAGCTCACGGCGGAAAACGTCAAGCGGCTGCGGGCCGTGCAAATCGCCCCTACGGGAAACCTCGTTCCCATTACCGGCAAGAATGCTCAGGGCAAAAGCTCGGTTTTGGATTGTATCTGCTACGCACTGGGTGGGGAGCGGGCGATCCCCGAGCAGCCCATCCGTGAGGGAACCGCCAAGGCCGAAATCAAGCTCGATCTTGGCGAGATCGTCGTAACCCGCACTTTCACTCACAAGGGATCGTACCTCAAGGTCCAGAGCAAGGAGGGCCTCGAGTGGAAGTCCCCCCAGAAGATCCTCGACCAGCTCCTCGGCAAATTTTCCTTCGATCCATGGGCTTTCATTCAGCTTGGTGAAGTAAAGCAAAAAGAGGTGCTCCTCTCCATCGTAACAGTCCCGCTATCCGTTGAGCGGCTCCGAAAGATCTCCGGAATTGCGGTCGACCAAAACGGAGCCGACCCCATCGCAAAGCTCAATACCGTCTACAAGACCATCTACGACCAGCGCACCGACTACAACCGCAATGCCAAAAGAATCGAGGCCTCCATTGCCGCCATCACAATTCCTGCCGGCATGGAGAACGTGCAGCCCGTGAGTGTTATGGGACTCTTCGAAGAAAGAAAGCGCCTGGAGGAGGAAAACCGGCAGAACGAAAAAGTGAGGGAAGACCTCGAAAGCTTGAAGCGCCGGCGCGATGAGGTCGAAGAAAACCGGGCCCGGCTCGAAGCCGAACGGGAAGAAATCCTCGCAAGGCTTGCTGCGCTTGAAGAGTCACTGCGCCAGGCGCAAGGCTCCATCGATGAGGCCGAATCCCTCCTCCAGAGTGCGGAAGAAAGGGTCGCTTTGCTTCAAGACCACGACTTTTCCGAGATCGATCAGTGCATGGCCAAAGCCGATGAGATCAACCGGGTTGCCGGAGAGGTCCAAAAGAAGAAGGACTTCGAAGCCGAGCTCACGAAGGAGACGGAGGCTGCCAACCGCTGCAGCGAAAAGCTCGAAGCCATCACCAGCTACAAATCCGAGCTCATGGAGGAGACGAATTTTCCCATCAACGGGCTCGACTTCAGCCGCGGCACCATCGCCTACAACGGGATCCCCTTGAGCCAGGCAAGCGCCGCGGAGCGCCTCCGGGTGAGCATGGCGATCGCCATGGCCCTCAACCCCAAGCTCAAAGTCATCCGAATCGAGCAGGGCTCACTTCTCGATCAGGATTCATGGCGCATTATCGAGGAAATGGCCAAGGAAAACGACTACCAGGTTTGGATTGAGAAAGTGGCTGATAAGCCGGGGGATGGCATCTACATCTATGACGGCCAGATCATCGAGATGAGCGAAAGAGATGACGGCCACTTCTTTTACGAAGGAGAGACCCAGGATGGAGCCAACGGCGGCAATGGTGCACTTCCTCCCCCTTCATCCCACTCTCCGGAGCAGCCTGCGGCCGTATCGTAGACCGCCCTCTTCCCCACCCGGATCTGATTTTTGTCCACCTTTTGTGAAATCATTGAAAACCATGAGACCAGATGCCGGATGAGCTCTCTTGCACCGGCATCAGGAACGAAAGGAGAAGCCATGCCCTGGGTAAAAGCCCTTTGTCCCGATGGGACCGCAAAAACCTTCGACGAATGTTTGGCCTGCGAGCGCGAGTGCTTTGACCTTGAGGTGCGCGAGGCTCTTTTCGAGAAAGAGCGCAATTGGCAGGCCATCGAGCACACGGGAGACCGGATCAGCGTAACGGCCCTGCTCGGCTGCATGCGTTCGACCTACCTTGAGCGCAAGACCGAGTATGCGGCCACTCCCGAAAGCAAATGGTACAGCCTTCGCGGCGAGCTCATCCACCGCCTGGTAGAGCGGCCGGATTTCGATAACCCCTACCTTCGCCGCTCCGAGATCCGGCTCTACGCCGACCTCAACGGCTGCAAGATCTCCGGACAGCTCGACAACTACAAGCTTCGCTTCCTCAACATGGGAATCTTGAAGGATTGGAAGAGCGTGGGTGACAATGCCTTGCACTACGTCATCATGGAGGGCGCAAAGGAGGACCATATCTGGCAAACTAACGTCTATGCCTGGCTCGCCCGGCAAAACGGCTACCGTGTGGACCGAATCGAAGTCGCCTACCTCTCCCTCATGGCCGTGGTGAAAACCGGCCGGCCGGCAAGCCTGAGCGAATTCCTGGTAAACCCGCCATCCCGAAGCGGCAAGCGCCGGAACATGATCGGCCGCCCCCGTCTCGTGAAACAATACCCCTCAGGCAAGAAGCGCTGGGAGTCCCGCTACATGGTTCCTCCCGTTCCCCTCTATAACGATGAAACCGTGATCGAATTCATGACCCCAAGGGTGAAATGCCTCTCTGCGGCATTCAAGGTAGGCATCATGCCGCCCATGGCCGATGATGACGTTCGGAAGTGGAAGTGCGAAGGCTACTGCAATGTCAGAAGCGAGTGCGAGGCCGAAGAGGAAAGACACGGCAGATCCTGGTCCATCCCTGAGCAAGCGGCCTGAAGGAGCACGAGAACCGTCGGCCGAAACCTTCCTCCCGTTTCAGACACGCAACGCGCAGCGTGCAACTCGCAACCCGAGCAAAGGAGAAACTCCATGGCAGAAAAAGCACAGCAAAAAACGGAACTTTCCGTCGTAAAGCCACAGCCCGATGAAAAGCCGAAAGCCGCTGTAAAGCCTGAAGCACCCATCAGCGTCATCACCGTTTGGGGTGCTTCAGGCGTCGGCAAGACCCTTTTTGGCATTACCTCCCCATACAAGCCGGTGCTCATGCTCGATACCGAGAAAAGCTCCAAGCCTTACAAGGTTTCAGGCCTCTACGAGTTCGAGCGCTATGAGTGCCACACCTGGATGGGTCCAAATGGCCTGCAAAAACGGCTTGGCGGATTGAAAGCCGGAGAGTGGGGCACCATCGTGATCGACACCGGGACACAATTCTGCGATTGGGTGGCCAAGGAGATCTTCTACAAAGCCAGTCCCAAGAAGCTCGAAAAGCAGTCCATGCTGGTCTGGGGTGACGTCAAAAACCAGGTAAGGCACTACATCATGGATCTCATGGCCAAGGCACAGGTCGTAGTGATCACGGCCGGTTCCAGGCTTCAAAAGGACGGAGAAACCCGTGAGGCCCGAATTCTCGAGCCCGTCTATGCTCTTTCCGACCTTTTCATCGAGCTCCGGCGCGATCCCAACCAGCGGATCCCCTTCGCCCTCACCATGCCGCCTACCTCCAAGTCCCGCATCATGGCCCTGCCGCCCCGTATTCCGCAGGCCACATGGGAAGGAATCTTGCGCTACATCCTGGAAAAGCCTGCCGACTGGCAGAATCTCGACAGCGACGAGTCGATTCCGGAAAAGGTCCTGTACCCCGGCATCGATGCCGAAGAGTAGTCGCATGCTGTTTTAGGGAGAGCTACGGATAAGCTTTTTTCGATAAAGGAATAGCAGTGGGGGAGACGGCTCCGGGTTGGAAAATAAGCTCAGCAATCTTGAAGGCGCTCTTCCAGTCGACGGGCAAACTCCTCAAGGGAAATGCCGACTGCCTTGGAGACCTCGCGTATCTCGAGTATGTCCAGCCGGCGCTCGCCAATTTCGTACTTGCTGACAAAGGACTGGGGCACTCCAAGTTTTTCGGCAAGCTCTGTTTGGCGCAGGTTGGCCTCGGTCCTTACTTTTCGAAGGAGCTCCTGAAGCTTCTTTTGCTGTGCAGTGTAGATGCTCTTTTCCATAGCGGAAAGAGCATAAAGAGGCTTGAGCAATATCCCAAAATAGGATATTAGCCACGAATGTTGCTCCACATCAGGTGGCAGCTCACGGGAGAGATGCATGAAATTTGAAGAGTGTACAATTCTGGTCGTCGACGATAACGAGGCATATCTCACCTTGTTTACAAACTACTTTGACCGCTTCCATTTCAAAACCATTCTCACCGCCAGGGACGGCAATGCCGCGATTTCCATCATCACGGCACAGCCCGTCGATCTCATCCTCTCGGACTGGGATATGCCGGGCATGGATGGTCTGACGCTTCTTAAATGGGTCCGATCCAACAAAGACACCGCACACCTTCCCTTTGTCATGATGACCACACGGATCGATGAAGTGCAAAGACAGGAAGTGATCAACGCCGGCATTACCGACTTCATCGTGAAACCGTTCTCGCCGAAAGATCTTCTAGATCAGCTGAGAAGCGCCCTATTACTGGAAGCAGACTTTGAATCCGCTTTGAAGTGAATCTTTTTCGGCAAAGCCGTTAGCTATCTGTCGATTGCTCATTCTTCCTTTCTTTAATTAACTCCATCACAAGGATCCTTTCACCACTGCCACCTTCTACCTTCGGGCGTAAAAGAATCCGTCAGATCCACCGGTTCCTTTTCGCCTTCATCTCTTTGCCAGCTGGGGCGAACGTCCTCGTAGATCCACAAAAGCGATAGCACCACATTATATCTGGTGAAGACCAGAGAGTGCTCCATGATCTCGGCTTCTCCGTCGACATTGCCGACCAGCCAAGCGTACGCCGGGACCTTCATCGGTTGTGTGGGCACATCCAAACCATCGAAATAGTCGAAAGCGTAAGAGTTGGGACTGAGCTTGCTTCCGACCTTGACGTGATGTCTGAAGTGCCCCGACTTCCTATACCACTGGATAATACCGTCCCGGCTGATGACCGCAGCGCAAGGTTCTGGCGAGAGCTGGGCGTAGCGCACGGCTGTGGCGGTCAAGGTTGTCCGGAATTCATCGGCCAGGAATTTGATCATATCGAGGTTCGGCTTCTCTTTTCTGAGGTGTACTTTAAATAAGCTTTCCGGCATCAACATGTTGGCCGCGAACTCGTTGGCTTCAATTTCCTGCGGCTTGTTCTCGTTCCAGACCACCATATCCTGTTCGGTACAGAACAGGAGCTGCGACTCGCGGTGCAGCTCAAAATGACCGAGATCGTGGGCGACTGCGAACCTTTTGCGTCCCTCTTCAGGGATGGATTTATCCACCGTGATTATGCCGCTTCTGTCTCTCCGGACGAGTCTCGCTTCCGATCCTTTAAGGAAGCGCTCCCGTACCAGCACCCCCCGGGCCATGGCAATATCTTTGAGCTCGATCTCTGAGGGCTCGCGTATCCTCAGTGTCTTGATGATCTCTTCGGCTCTCTGGGAGGCTAGGATCAGATTCACCGGCATCGACTGATTACTCTTCTTCTTGTTCGGACAGTTTGTCGAGAAGTTCCAGATCTTCCAGATCTTCGATCAGGCTTTCCAGATCATCTTCGGAATAAGCTTCTTTTTTACGGAAATACGTCTCCGCATAAGAGAGTGCCGCAGGCCCGTAATCCCCAGCCAGTATTCTCATTGCTTTCTCCCGAAGACCAGTAGCCGCTGCAGCAATCCCCTTTGATTGCAAAAGGCGTTCGATTTTCTCCCTTTTTTCCCTAGCCAGATCGCGCCAGCTAAGCCTTCTTTTCTTTGATGCTTCCCGAACGAGCTTTCTGACCCGCTGCTCGAGCGCAGGGACATCGACTCCTTCCTGCTTCAAAGCTTCCTCAATGTCTTTCGGCGCAAGCCCGCTCGGATCGCTCATAAAATCGGAAAAACAGTCCAGGAATGTCTTCTTGGGCTCGTCTGCTTTCGGGCTCATATTTTTCCCTTCACTTGCCGGCAATCCTGTTCAATTTTCTCTCTTAAACTGGCGGCCTTTCTAAAAAGCCTTTTCTTCAGATTGTATACCTTTGTAACTTCCCAACCCATCTGCGCGGCAATGGTTTCCGGCTTATCCAGTCCATCTTCGAAACAAAGGAGCAGCAGTTCGAGATCCTCATCGCCCTGGATGTGGGCATATAACTCATTTTTGACCCTCTCTTCCAGTTCCTGTTGTTCCCGGAAAATCATCTCGCTTTCCGGATCGAGAGTTCCTGAAGGCTGGTCGTATCCAGTCTGGGAATCGGATGGCTCGCCAGGGGGGAACCCTGGCTCTTCCGGTCCGCGGCTTCCGCGGCTCGTTTCGGGGAATCTCGTCGTTTTCTGGTGCAGGGTGGATTTAAAAAGACGCCATATATCGCGTCTGACTTCCCATTTCAGATGGAGAAGGAGGTTCGGATATCTTTCGGGGTCCCAGTCTCTCTTCCCGTTCCAGACTTTTTCAATGGCCTCCACAGCAATATCTCCGGGCGTTTTGCCTCCTGGAAGAATATTATGAGATCCTGAGCTCCAGGGATATCGCCGAGCTTGCCAGATGGCGTTAAGAGTCAGCTCACGAATGATCCGGTCCCAGTCGGCTGCTTCGAGGAGTTCAAGCACCTTATCCTCTTTCATTCCTCTCCTTCTATTTAATTAAGCCGCCGAAAATTTTTTTTCGCCATCCGATGGCAAATTTCCCAACTTCCCGGCTTATGGCTGCAAAAGGGGGCACATTCCGAAAGAGAAGTAACCAGCCGGTTGGATGTGCCAAGAAATTTTGCTGATGGTTGGACAATTTAACGGAAAGGAAAAGCCATGTCCAGAAAGGCGCATCATGTGGTACCCGACCCCGAAGGCGGATGGAATGTGAAGCGGGGCGGGGCGGAACGGATCTCGGGGCACTTCGATACCAAACAGCAAGCCATTGACCGTGGCCGCGAAATCAGCCAGAACCAAGGTACCGAACTGGTCATCCACCGGAAAGATGGCCAGATATCGGGTTCCGACAGCCATGGAAACGATCCCTGTCCGCCCAAAGACCAGCACTGATTAGGAGCCCGGCGCGCCGGGCTCAACAGCTTAGGAAGAAGCAGGTAAATCCAATGAATGCAGCAACTTGAAATGGATAAAAGTATGCCAGAGGAAGTAACTCGCTATATCGCGCCGAAAGTGGAGCGGGAGCTTTGGGCGCGCGCGGCAGGTCGATGCCAATTCGACGGATGTAACCGTCTCGTTTACAAATCCCTCATCACGCAGGAATCGGTGAATATTTCGGAAATGGCCCATATCTATTCATTTTCGAAAAACGGACCGCGCGGACGGGGACCTTTGGCGCCCACTAACGCATCTCTTAACAATATAGCCAACTTGATGCTGGTCTGCCACGACTGCCATAAGGTGATCGACAAAGAAAAAGACGGAGGCCGCTACCCGGCCGAATTGCTCCTCCGGTGGAAATCGGAGCACGAAAAGAGAATAGCGATCGTGACCGGCGTCGATCCGAAGAAGAAATCTTGCGTGCTGTTGTACGGAGCCAATATCGGTGAAGAAAAATCACCTCTCCAACCGGAGCAGGCCAAATGGGCTCTTTTCCCGCATTGGTATCCGGCGGAAGAAAAACCGGTCTGCCTGGAGATGAGCTGGGAGGGAAGGGATGATCGGCCGGAGTATTGGGTAACGGAAGAGCGGAATCTGGAGCAAAGATTCGATCGGTTCATCAGGCCGCTTATCGAGGAGGGCCATCATTTCTCTATTTTCGGACTGGCCCCCATTCCCCTACTGATTCGGCTCGGGACCCTTTTTACTGACAAGATCCCATCCACTGTATACCAGCTCCGCCGGGAGCCGAAGCAGACCTGGCAATGGGCTGAAGGCGAGACGGACACCCAATTCCAGATCAACCTTCCTTCTGATTTTATCCATCCACCGGCACTGCGTATCGCTCTGAGTGCCAAAATCGCCCCTGAGCGGATTACTTCCGTAATGGGTCCGAATGTCTCCCTGTGGGAACTCACTATCTCCGATCCGAATAACGACTTCCTGAAAACGCCGGACCAGTTATCGAAATTCCGGGAGACCGTCCGCAAACTGATGGTCCAGATCTCAGAAAAACACGGGATCAGGACCCCGCTTTCGATCTTTCCAGCCATGCCGGTGGCCACGGCTATCGAGCTCGGGCGGGTGAGAATGCCGAAGGCCGAAATGCCCTGGATAATTTTTGATCAAAATAACCGTGCGGGAGCTTTCATAGAAGCTCTCCGGATCGGAGAATAATCACATGAACGACGTGCTCAAAAGAGGCATCATAGAAGTGTTGGCAGAAACCCTGGATATTCCCGACTCGGCCTATGAGGCCGCCGCAAAGCGGTATCACGATCTGGGCGAGTGGCTGATGGATGAATCCAAGGCCAAGAGTGCGCAATACGCTCCGGACGTCTCTCCTCAAGGTTCATTTCGGTTCGGAACAGTGACCAGGCCCTGGAAAAGGGATGATTATGACCTCGACCTGGTCTGCAACTTCAAGGCCGGTCTCATCAAAGACAACTGCTCACAGGTATTTTTGAAGAACCTCCTGGGAGCCGACCTGGATGACTACCGGGAAGAGCGCCACATCAGCGAGGCATTGGAAGAGAAACACAGATGCTGGAGGCTCTACTACCAGGACCACATCAAATTCCACTTGGATTCGACACCGAGCATTCCTCAGTCGGCGGGGACCCGTCTGGTACTCGAGCAAAGGATGATGACAGCCGGTACTGCCGAGATCCTTGCCCGCGATGTCGCGAAGCATGCTGTTGCGGTTACCGATGACCGGCATCCGCAATACAGGGAAATTTCCCCATATTGGCTCATCAGCAACCCGGAAGGGTACGCGAGGTGGTTCGAGGCGCGCATGAGGCAGGCCCAGCAGTTTTTGCAGATGCGGGCCATGATGGAAAAGGTGGCGAAAGTGAATGATCTGCCCACCTACAAATGGAAAACGCCCCTGCAGCGTTGTGTCCAGATTCTTAAACGCCATCGGGATGTAATGTTCGAGAGAAACCTCGATCGGAAACCCATTTCCATCATTATCACCACTCTCGCGGCCAGAGCATATCAGGGCGAAACCGACCTCGAATCGGCCATGGAAAACATCTTGGCCAATATGGGCAGCTTCGTCAATTCGAACTCGCCTCGGGTTCCTAACCCGGTCAATCCCCAGGAGGATTTCGCTGACAGATGGGCCACCCATGAAGGGCGCCAATTGGGGATTGAAGAGAATTTTTGGCGATGGCTGGAGCAAGCCCAGGTCGATTTTGACATTATCACCTCGTCTGGAGACAGGGATTTTGTCGCCAATCAGGCTATGCAGAAGTTCGGTGCTCGTTTGGAAGAGAAAACTCTTTCCAGAATTTTCGGTTCCGCTCCGTTCGTGGTTACGGCTCCGAAGTCGCACCACATCACCGATGCAGCGAGACCATGGCACCGGTAATCATCAATTTCAAAACCATCGGGCTGCGGGAGTTTCTCAGATCTTATCCTGGAATGGCTTTAAGACCGGCTGATGGAAACGAACTGATTATCGAAGGCTGGTTCGATTTCAAAGCTAAGGCGGAGAAATACTCCGAAGTCAGCGACGGGTACCTTCTTCGGATTCGCATCCCTTCGATTTTTCCAAGAGATCTGCCGACTGTTTATGAACTCGGAAGACGCATTCCGCGGGACGGTCATTACCACGTGAATGGGGACGGATCGCTTTGCCTCGGGTCACGGCTGCGCGTTCTCCAGAAACTCTCACGAGTGCCGACGCTGGGCGGATTCAGTGAAAATTGCCTGGTCCCTTACCTCTTCGCCGTCTCCCACAAGCTGACCTACGGCGGAGATTTTCCTTTCGGCGAACTAGCCCACGGACTCACGGGCGAGCTCATGGATTACATCGAGCTGTTCGGCGTGAAAACAATGGAGCAAGCCCGGATGGCCGTGAAGTGTCTTGGGATGAGGGAACGGGTGGCCAACAAGCTTCCATGCCCATGCGGATGCGGACGACGCTTGGGCCGGTGCCGGTTCAATCTGGAAATAAAGGAATTAAGGCGGCTGACCAATAGAGAATGGTTTAGATCCTTGGTTTAAAATTCTTGGGGATGTACAATGATTTACTGAGGTCCTGTATGGGCTCTTCGTTTTCCGGGATCGATTTCATCAATTCCACCAACTGGCTCAGAGTAAGACGGTCTCCTTCCACCCAGATAGTCGGTTTGTCAGAAAAAGAGGCTTCGCCTTGGCCAGGCAGGTTACTGATATCTCGAGCTTTCTTCATAATGCCTGCCAGTCCCCATCCGCTGTCACATGACCATAAGATTGGGCCTCCGCTCATCCCGCTGAGATTGTAAATGTCCGGGTCTTCATCCAATTCTGCATACATGAGGAGGGAATTCTCGAAACTGGCGAAGGGAGCACAAGCTGCTACTTCTGAGACATGGAGCGTGTTCAACATCTTGTTCACTGTGCTGCCACTTCTTTTCTGTTCAGGATACCCGATAGCAATTCCGCAGAAACCTGGTTCATTGACTTGCTGCCCGCTCGAATCCGCTTTCAGCGGGATAGGTTTGCGTCCAGCCGATGATAGAATCCCGGGAGCAACACGGGCAATTGAGATGTCCGGACGCTCCCCAGTGAATTGGTCGCCAGGAGCATCGTGAAAGTGGCTGTTAACATGGATCTGGGATTGGTTCTTCGGAATGAAGAAGTGATACTGAGCGATTGACGGCAACTGATAGTCTATTCCGTACTCCTTTTTCCAATGCTCTTGGTTTTCCCGGTTCTTCTGGCGCAGAACGTCGACCACGTGCCGACAAGTTATCCCGTATACTTTCCCTTCAAACTCAACAAAAGTCAGTGTTCCGTTTCGAGTCTCCGGCAACTTGTCCGGCACAGGCGAAAAAAGTTCACTGTCACTTTGGAAGTGGATTCCGAACTGGTCAGCAATGAATATGGGTGCGCAAAACTGCCATGCCACCGGTTCTGAGTTGGAATCGCATAAATCGTTATGTATGGTGACTTGAGGGCGATTCATTCTTATTTCCTTTCAGCCATTCCTTGAAGTTCTCTTTACATTGCACGACTCATCCATCCTTTTCACTCCTTGGGCTTTTTTACTGCATATCCTACCCAAATTCCAGAGAACTGCCGGACGAATACCGTTATGCTTGACGTAATGCGGCAATCCGCCTAGAATGAAACCATGATCGTAAGTTTCCGAGACAAGCGAACACGCGAATTTGCCGAGGGAAACCGCGTCAAGGCCTTCGCGGGCTTCGAGCGCAAGGCGGAGATGAAGCTGGACCAGCTCGATGCGGCCACATCGCTGCTCGATCTGGACTTGCCCGGCAACCGTCTCGAAGCGCTCAAGGACGACCGAAAAGGCCAATACAGCATCCGCATCAACGACCAATGGCGGATTTGCTTCGAGTGGCCAAAAGGATCGCCAGGGCCGATCAATGTTGAAATCGTCGATTACCATTAAAGAGGTGCATCATGGGACGTAGCGCCATACATCCCGGCGAACAGCTCGCCGAACAGCTTCAAGAACTGGGCATGAGCGCGGCTGAACTGGCCCGCAATCTGAAAGTGCCCACAAACCGCATCACCGCAATCCTGAACGGCAGGCGCGCCATAACAGGGGATACAGCCCTGCGTCTGGGGCATTTTTTCGGAACGAGCGCGGAATTCTGGATGAACCTGCAAAAACTCTACGAGCTGCGCCTGGCCGAGAACAAGTCCGGAGAAATGATCAAGGATTTGCCGACACTTGCCAAGGCTACAAAGAAACAAGGCCGGGATTTGCAGCCTCAATCCCTGTGAAACATCAAGGGGATGGAGCGAGGGCTCCCGGGCTGCAACTGCGGAATCCATTGATGGCTCATATCATGCAATTTGCCGCTTCAACTCAAGGATCCGAATGATTCGACTCGAAGACCTTCAACCCAACGCCGCTGTGCGCGGAATCCTTCCGGACTGCCTTGTCACGGTCGTGAGCGTGCAGTGGTTTGGCTCCGAGGCTCTCGAGCTCACCTACAAGACGCCCGCCGGCAAAGTGGCGAACGAACTGCTCTATAGAAGCGACGAGCCACGTCTCGATCTCGTGGAGCAGGGCCGGCCATGGAGCTTCGACGGTGACGGCGCCCTGTTTCGCCTGGTCTCCGAAGCACATCGCATCCGCCTTGCACACCTCTTCGATCCCGTACTCGCCGTCCACACCTCGCTCGTTGACCCGCTGCCCCACCAGATCACGGCAGTCTACGAAGCTATGCTGCCTCGACAGCCGCTTCGCTTCCTGCTCGCCGACGACCCGGGCGCGGGCAAAACCATCATGGCGGGCCTGCTCATCAAGGAGCTGATCGCTCGTGGTGACCTGCATCGCTGCCTCATCGTCTGCCCGGGCAGTCTCGCCGAGCAGTGGCAGGACGAGCTCTACCGCCGCTTTCATCTACCCTTCGAAATCCTCACCAACGACAAGCTCGAGGCCGCCCGCACCGGCAACTGGTTCCTTGAAGCCAACCTCGTCATCGCCCGCCTCGACAAGCTCTCACGCAACGAAGAAGTGCAACAGAAGCTCCAGACGCCGGATTGTCGCTGGGACCTGGTGGTCTGTGACGAGGCGCACAAGATGTCTGCCACGATCTTCGGCACCGAAACGAAGTACACTAAACGCTACCGGCTCGGCCAGCTTCTCTCTACCCTCACGCGGCACTTCCTGCTGATGACCGCAACGCCGCATAACGGCAAGGAAGCGGATTTTCAGCTCTTCATGGCGCTGCTTGACGGCGACCGTTTCGAGGGCCGCTTTCGTGACGGGGTCCACGTGGTCGACGTCTCCGACCTGATGCGCCGGATGGTGAAGGAGAGCCTGCTCAAGTTCGACGGCACGCCGCTCTTTCCCGAGCGCATCGCCTACACCGTGCCCTACAAGCTCTCGAAGGCCGAGGCCCAGCTTTACAAGGCGGTCACCGACTACGTGCGCGACGAATTCAACCGTGCCGAGGCGCTCGAAAACGACAAGCGCGCAGGAACCGTCGGCTTCGCGCTCACCATCCTGCAGCGGCGGCTGGCTTCCTCCCCCGAGGCGATCTACCAGTCGCTGCGTCGCCGCCGCGAGCGGCTGGAAAGCCGGCTGCGAGAATTGGAAGTGCTCCAGCGCGGCGGCCAGGTCTCGCCAATCCTATCGCCCGCTCTTCCGGTGCTGGATGCCGAGGATGTTGAGGATCTGGAAGACGCACCGGACAACGAGGTCAAGGCCGCCGAAGAGGAGATCCTCGATCAGGCCACCGCCGCTCGATCCATCGCCGAGTTGAAAGCCGAAATAGAGACCCTGAAGGGCCTCGAGTCGCTCGCTCTCGGGGTCCGTCGCAGCGGTGCGGACACCAAGTGGCGCGAGCTGGCAAGCCTCCTCGCCGAGATCTTCACCACCACAGCCATCGCCGGCTACGTGGCCGAACCGGTCGTCCCTTATGGCTCCGGCCCGATCCCTTCGCCCACGCCATCTCCACATCAGAAGCTCGTTCTCTTCACCGAGCACCGCGACACGCTGAACTACCTCGATACCCGCATCACCACGGTTCTCGGCCCGGAGGCCGTGGTCATGATCCACGGGGGCATGGGCCGCGAGGATCGCATGAAAGCGCAGGAATCCTTCAAGCACAACCCCGAGGTGCAGGTGCTCCTTGCCACGGACGCCGCGGGCGAGGGCATCAACCTCCAGCGTGCTCACCTGATGGTCAACTATGATCTCCCATGGAACCCCAATCGCCTCGAGCAGCGTTTCGGCCGCATCCACCGCATCGGTCAAACCGAAGTGTGCCACCTCTGGAACCTGGTGGCTGAAGAGACCCGCGAAGGCGATGTTTATCGCAAGCTCCTGGAGAAGTTGGAGCAGGCCCGTCAATCCTTGGGAGGCCAGGTATTCGATGTGCTCGGCAAGCTCCAGTTCGAGGGCAAGCCATTGCGTGATCTTCTGATCCAGGCGATCCGCTACGGTGATCAGCCCGAGGTGCGTGCCCGCCTGACGACGGTGCTTGATCACGCGCTCGACCGCGGTCAGCTCCAGGAACTGCTCGAAGAACGTGCACTCGCCGTCGATGCCATGGACGCAAGCCGAGTACAGCGCATCCGAGAAGAGATGGAGCGTGCCGAGGCCCGACGCCTGCAGCCGCACTACATCGAGTCCTTTTTCCTCGAAGCCTTCCGTAGCCTGGGGGGATCGTCCCGGCAGCGCGAGCCGCGTCGCTACGAGGTAACCCATGTTCCGGCCACGGTGCGCAGCCGCGACCGCCTGATCGGTATCGGCGAACCTGTGCTGCCGCGCTATGAGCGCATCGCCTTCGAAAAATCTCTGGTGGCCCCGCAGGGACAGCCCTTGGCCGCTTTTGTCTGTCCGGGTCATCCTCTGCTCGATTCGGTTATCGACCTCACCCTTGAGCGTAACCGCGACCTCTTGAAGCGCGGCGCCGTGCTGGTGGATGATCGCGACACCGGCACCCGGCCGCGTGTGCTGTTCTATCTCGAGCATGCGGTTCAGGACGCAAGCCTCACGCGCTCCGGCGAGCGCCGTGTCGTTTCCAAGCGGATGCTCTATGTCGAGCTCGATGCCGACGGAATTACCCGCCACGTGCATTACGCACCCTATCTCGACTACCGGCCGCTCTCCGAAGACGAACCGGGTGTGGAGGCGATCCTTGATCGGCCCGAGTGTGTCTGGATTACTCGTGAGCTGGAGCAGAAGGCGCAGGGACATGCCGTGGCCCACGTCGTGCCGGATCACCTGGCCGAGGTTCGAGGCGCCAAGCTTGCGCTCATCGCCAAGACGGAGGCAGCGGTTAAAGATCGGCTCACCAAGGAGATTACCTATTGGGATCACCGTGCCGAACAGCTCAAGCTCCAAGAGCAGGCCGGAAAGCCTAATGCCCGGCTCAATTCGGGCGAAGCCCGCAAGCGTGCCGATACCCTGCAAGCGCGGCTGCAGAAGCGGCTGGACGAACTGAAGCTTGAAGCCCAAATCTCACCCCTCCCGCCAGTGGTCCTTGGTGGCCTGCTGGTGGCGCCGATCGGTTTGCTTGAAGCCATGAAGAGCAGGCAGACTCCTGCTCCGACCCCACCAATCGATACCCAGGCGGCTGCGGCGAAGGCCCGTGCCATCGTCATGGAAATCGAGCGCAGCCTCGGCTTCGATCCGGTCGACCGCGAGATGGAAAAACTCGGCTACGACATCGAAAGCCGCATTCCCGGTACCGGCAAGCTGCGTTTTCTAGAAGTCAAAGGCCGCATTACAGGCGCACCAACGATCACGGTAACCCGTAACGAAATCCTCTATTCGCTCAACAAGCCCGAGGACTTCATCCTTGCTATCGTCGAGTTCTTTGATTCCGATTCACATCATGTCCACTATGTGCGCCGACCTTTTAAGCGCGAGCCCGATTTTGGGGTAACGAGCGTCAACTACGATTTCGCCGAACTGCTGGCACGAGCGGAGGTGATGGGAGTCTCACGCGGAGACGCGGAGGGCGCGGAGAAAAGAAGATGAAGGAAAGGCTGGAGATTGATGATATCACGGGTCAAGTGGTGGATGCGGCTTTCAAGCTGCATACGCGGCTTGGACCGGGTTTGTTGGAGTCGGTCTATGAGCTTGTTCTAGCCCGTGAGCTAGGGCGGCGAGGGCTGATAGTGGAGAGACAAAAGGCGGTTTCCTTCGAATTTGATGGGCTTCAATTTGACGATGCTTTTCGCGTAGATCTGCTGGTCGAAGGCTGCGTGGTTGTTGAACTGAAGTCGGTAGATACCCTGGCTCCGGTCCACTCAAAACAAGTTCTAACCTACCTCCGGCTGCTCAACCTACCTGTGGGACTGCTCATCAACTTTGGTTCAGCAACAATGAAAGAAGGCCTCCACAGAATTGTAAATAATTATCAGCCTTCTCTCTCCGCGCCTCCGCGTCTCCGCGTGAACCAAAAACCGGAGGCGCCAAGATGAGCGCGACGCTCCGCATATTCGTAAGCTCGGTGCAGAAAGAGCTCGAGGACGAACGCCTCATCGTACAGAACCTGGTGAGCACCGACCCGTTTCTCTCCGCCCATTGTACTCCGGTACTCTATGAGCTCGAGCCTGCATCCCCTGCAAAGGCCTTGGATGGATGCCTTGAAGCTCTCGGCGGTTGCAACGTTTATCTGCTCATTGTGGGTGTCCAATACGGCACGATGGTGGGCGATTTTTCCATCACCCATGCCGAATATCGTCGGGCAAAGGAGTCCGGGCTTCCCGTACTGGCCTTCATAAAGGGCGAGCGGCAGGTGAAACGCGAGGAGGGCACGGTCGCCCTGCTCGCAGAGCTCGATGCGGACGGGCCCAAGTATAAGCGCTTCGGCAACGTCATCGAACTGCAGAAGGAAGTCCGCTCGGCGCTGGTGAAGCTGCTGCTGGATCGGTTCGGCATAGCGCCGACGAGCGACGAGGACAAAATTGCTCAGCAGACCATTGAGGCCACATCTCCGTTCGAATCGCAGCCGCTTGCTCGTCTCCGATGGCAGGATCTCGACCACGAGGTGCTTCGCAGATTGATCGCTGCGGCCGAAAACCAAGACGCGAAGGATCTTGCGGCGGCGGACCTTTTGTCCGGCGCATCCGCCCGCGGCCTTGTCTGGCGTGACCAGGGCACGGGCGAAGCCTACGCCACGGCTGCCGGCATCGTCCTTCTCGCCAAGGATCCCTCCATGGTGTTCCCTCAGTGCCGTATCCTAGCCGATGCCTATCGGAGCACGGAACCTGACGGAGATCCTCGGGACCACGAGGACATCCGGGCACCGATGCCGTTGGCTATAGATCGCGCTATCGCCTTCATAGATCGCAACACCCGTCACCCGATGCGCATCGTCGGGCTCGAACGCGTGCGCCTCGACGAGTACCCTGTCGATGGCCTGCGCGAGGCGCTGGTGAACGCGGTGGCACACCGCCAGTACGAGGATGCCGGTCGCAAGATTATCCTCGAGATCTTCGCTGATCGTGTCGTCCTCTTGAGTCCCGGCCTCCCCCCTCGACCGATCACGCTCGCCAATTTGCGCAAGGGGAAGTACCGCCCCTGCTCGCGCAATCCGGTCCTGGCCCAGTGTCTGTCCTACTTTCACCGAATAGAGGAGCGCGGCAGCGGCTTCCGCCGTATGCGCGACCAGATGCTCGACCACGGGCTCGATCTGCCGATCCTCGGTACCGACATGGGCTATTTCCAGGTCACTTTCCCAGGTCCCGGAGACAATATCGAGCGCCTGCGGGTGCCTGAAGAACGGCGCTTGATGACACCAGCGGTGGAGGCGCAGCTCAACGAACGCCAAAAAAAGATGCTCTTGCTTCTGGTGCAGGGGGAAAGTCTTACCAGCCGATTGTGTGAAGAGCAGTTCCACGTCACCCGTGACACTGCGGTGCGTGACTTTAAGATCCTGGTGGAGCTAGGTCTTGCGAAGAAGGAAGGGAAAGGCCGTTCGGTTCGATACATTTGGGTTGGCACTACTTAATCGTCAGATAATCGTCAGACGAAAAGGCCTAATCGTCAGATGCAAGGGGAGCTAATCGAGAGAGAGAATGTTTTGAGATGACCTTGTCGATCGGACGCCCCCCTGGGCTCCTTGAGGAGATAGTTTATTGATGAAACACAAGAAGAAACTGATCGAAGTTGCTCTACCGCTGGACGCCATCAACAAAGCCAGCGCGAGGGAGAAATCGATCCGCCATGGCCATCCGAGCACGCTACATCTGTGGTGGGCGCGGCGGCCGCTGGCGGCTGCGCGGGCGGTGATATTCGCACAGATGGTGGATGATCCGTCGGCGCATCCCGATCTGTTTCCGACCGAAAAGGCCCAGGAGAAGGAGCGCCAGAGGCTTTTCCGCATCATCGAAGACCTGGTGCTGTGGGAGAACACCACCAACGAGAAGGTGCTGCAACAGGCGCGGGACGAAATCTGGCAGAGCTGGCGCTATACCTGCGCCGAGAATGCCGACCATCCGCGCGCAAAGGAGCTCTTCGACCGCCATAAGCTGCCTGGCTTCCACGATCCGTTCGCCGGTGGCGGGTCGCTGCCGCTGGAGGCACAGCGGCTTGGGCTCGAAAGCTACGCAAGTGACCTGAACCCGGTGGCGGTACTGATCAACAAGGCGATGATCGAGATCCCGCCCAAGTTCGCCGGCAAGCCGCCCGTGAATCCCCAATACAGAATCCTCTCCTCCAGCGGGGAAGATCAGAGTGACGTGAGATCACCAAAGCAGCAGGATCTATTTGCACGCAAGTGGATAGGTGCACAGGGCCTCGCCGAGGACGTACGCTATTACGGAAAGTGGATGCGTGACGAGGCAAAGAAGCGCATCGGCCATCTTTATCCCAAGATCGAAGTTACAGAGGAAATGGTATCGGTGCGGCCGGACCTCAAGAAATATGAGGGCCAAAAGCTCACCATCATCGCCTGGCTTTGGGCACGCACAGTAAAAAGCCCGAATCCGGCCTTTGCGCAAGTGGATGTGCCGCTTGTCTCCAGCTTCATGCTCTCCACCAAAGCGGGCAAGGAGGCCTATATCGAGCCGGTTATCGACGAGGGCATCAGCTACCACTTCACGGTGAAGGTGGGCAACCCCAAGGACGCCGTGGCGGCAAAAAAGGGTACGAAGCTGGCGCGCGCCAACTTTCTCTGCCTTATGTCCGGTACACCGATTTCGGGTGACTACATCAAAGCCGAGGGCAAGGCCAAGCGCATGGGTGTGCGGCTGATGGCCATCGTCGCCGGGGGCGAGCGCGGACGGGTATACCTGTCGCCGACCGAGGAGATGGAAGAGGTCGCGCGCCAAGCGAAACCGGAGTGGAAGCCGGATGTCGAATTCTACCAACAGGCGCTCGGCTTCCGCGTTGGCAACTACGGCATGACCAAATGGAGCGACCTTTTCATTCCCCGTCAGCTCGTAGCGCTAACGACGTTCTCCGACCTAGTGCAGGAGGCGCGTGAACGGGTGAAGCATGACGATCTTGACGCAAGTCCGCCTGATGACGCCAAGCCCTTCGCTGCTAGAGGAACCGGCGTGACTACATACGCAGATGCGGTGATGGCGTACTTGGCCCTGGTGATAGACAAAGTCGCCGATCGAAGCACAACAATCTGCGGCTGGGATAGCGGCTTCCAGAAAATCACCAATACCTTCGGCATGCAGATTCTCTCGATGAAGTGGGATTTTGCAGAGGCAAATGCGTTTTCAGGATCTACGGGCGGCATTGATGGTGCTATAGACCTCGTAGCTAAGTCAATTACGAATTCTCCTACGCAAGGAAACGGCACCGCTCTTCAGCAAGATGCAACGATGCAATCGATGAGCAAAGGAAATGTCGTTTCGACAGATCCTCCCTACTACGATAACATCGGCTATGCCGATCTCTCGGACTTTTTCTACGTTTGGCTGCGTCGCTCGCTCAAGCCAGTTTTTCCCGACCTGTTTGCCACGCTCACCGTACCCAAGACGGAGGAACTGGTGGCTACACCCTACCGCCACGGCGGCAAGGAGAAGGCCGAAAAGTACTTCCTGGACGGTATGACACAGGCGATGCACCGGCTTGTTGAGCAGACGCATCCGGCATTCCCGGTAACCATCTACTACGCGTTCAGACAAGCCGAGTCTGATAACAACGGAGGCACTGCGAGTACCGGCTGGGATACCTTTCTCGATGCAGTGATCCGTGCTGGTTTTTCGGTCAGCGGCACATGGCCAATGCGAACGGAGTACACGGGCAATCTCAAGACAAAGCGCAACGCCTTGGCCTCCAGTATCGTTATCGTTTGCCGTCCGCGTGCAGCCGATTCACCCACCGCCACACGCCGCGAGTTTCTTACCGCGCTTAAGGCGGAACTGCCCGTGGCGCTCGCCCACCTACAGCGCGGCAACATCGCTCCAGTGGACCTGGCGCAAGCGGCCATCGGCCCGGGCATGGCAGTGTACACCCGTTATGCTCAGGTGCTCGACGCCGAAGGCAAGCCGCTCTCTGTGCGCGAGGCGCTGGCGCTCATCAACCAGTCCCTCGACGAAGCACTGGCCGAACAGGAGGGCGACTTCGACGCCGACAGCCGCTGGGCGTTGGCGTGGTTCGAGCAATCGGGCTTTCTCGATGGGGAATACGGCGTAGCCGAAACGCTCTCCAAGGCCAAGAACACGAGCATCGCCGGCATGGTCGAGGCGGGTATTATGATGTCCAAAGGCGGTAAGGTACGCCTGCTGCGTCCCGACGAACTGCCTGCAGACTGGGATCCGCTCACTGACAAACGCCTCACGGCATGGGAAGGAGTGCATCAGCTCATCCGTGTGCTTGAAGCGAGCGGCGAAAGCGCGGCAGCGGTACTCGCCGCCAAACTGGGATCGAACGCCGAGATCGCCCGGGAGCTGGCCTACCGGCTCTACACGCTCTGCGAGCGCAAGAAGCGCGCGGCGGAAGCTCTCTCCTACAACGGCCTGGTACAAAGCTGGCCGGAAATCACCCGACTTGTGCGCGAGGATGCCAAGCCAATATATCGGCAACTCTAATGACATAGTGAGACGTGCCAGACAAACCACGATGTTTGAAGGGAACGAGGAATAAATTATGGCCATAACCAACCACGAACGCGTCGGCAAGGCGCTGGAGCTTCTAAAAGGCGGACTCGGACCCTTCGTCCAGCGCGAAATCACAAGCACCTTCAAAGATCGGGCTGCAAACGAGGTAATCCGGTTCATAGGCGAGGATCGCCTGAACGCAAAGAAGCCGCTAGTGGAATGGGACGTGGCCGTGCTGCTGAAGCTCATGTGGGAATCATGGAACGATGTTTTCCGCCTGACTCTCGGACACACCGAACGGAGTCTGGTGAGCGAGCTGCGCGAGCACCGCAACAAGTGGGCGCACCAGGAGATCTTCTCCGGCGACGACACCTATCGCGCACTCGATTCGGCGGGACGGCTCCTGACCGCAGTATCCGCGCCACAGGCCGACGAGATCGAAAAGATGAAGACTGAGCTCCTGCGTTTGCGCTTCGACGAACAGGTTCGCGGTGAGAAGCGCAAGAGTGCCGGCACCGCCATCGAGAGCGCGGCGGCCGGCAACCTAAAGCCCTGGCGCGAGGTGGTCACGCCGCACAAGGATGTGGCCAGCGGCCGCTATCAGCAGGCCGAGTTCGCGGCCGACCTCTGGCAGGTGCACTTGGGCGAAGGAACGGACGAGTACAGAGACCCTGTCGAGTTCTTCCGCCGCACCTATCTCACCGAAAGCCTGAAAGGGATGCTGGTAGGTGCTGTGCAGCGTCTCGCAGGCAAGGGCGGCGACCCGGTGGTGCAGCTTCAGACCAACTTCGGCGGCGGCAAGACGCACTCGATGCTGGCGCTCTACCACCTCTTTTCCGGCATCGCCCCCACGGAGCTGGCCGGTATCGACGTGGTCATGCAGGAGGCCGGTGCATTGAAGCTGTCTACCGCAAGGCGAGTGGTGCTGGTGGGCAACAAGATCTCTCCCGGCAACCCGGTCACCAAATCCGACGGCACCGTGGTCCGTACACTGTGGGGTGAGCTCGCCTGGCAGCTCGGAGGCAATAAGGCCTTTGCCCGCATCCAGGCTGACGACGAGAAGGCAACCAGCCCCGGTGATGTGCTGCGCGAGTTGTTCAAGGAGTATGGGCCGTGCCTTATCCTGATCGATGAATGGGTGGCCTACGCACGCCAGCTCCACGACCAGAGCGACCTGCCTGCGGGCGGGTTCGAGACGCAGTTCACCTTCGCCCAGGTGCTGACGGAATCGGCGAAGCTCGCCAATAACTGTCTTTTGGTGATCAGTCTTCCGGCCTCGGATACGGCGGGATCGCCCCACGCGCAGGCCGATGACGTGGAGGTGGGCGGCCAGCGCGGGCGTGAGGCGCTCGATCGGCTGAGGAACGTAGTGGGGCGAGTGGAATCTTCATGGCGGCCGGCAAGTGCCGAGGAAGGCTTCGAGATCGTGCGGCGGCGGCTTTTCGAGCCGCTGGCCGATCCGGTGCAGTTCAAAAATCGCGACGTAGTGGCGCGGGCCTTTGCGGACTTCTACCGGACGCAGCAGGCGGAGTTTCCGCCCGAATGCCGCGACTCCGACTACGAGAAGCGCATCAAGGCGGCCTATCCGATCCACCCCGAGATCTTCGACCGGCTCTACACCGACTGGTCCACGCTGGTGAAGTTCCAGCGCACCCGCGGCGTGCTGCGACTGATGGCTGCGGTGATCCACAGCCTGTGGGAAAAGGGCGACAAGAACCCCCTTATCCTGCCGGCAAACATTTCAATCGACGACCCGCGTGTGCAGTTCGAGCTAACACGCTACCTTTCCGACAACTGGGTGCCGGTGATCGAAAAGGACGTGGACGGCCCGAGCTCGCTGCCGCTTCGGCTGGATGGCGAGTTACCGAACCTCGGCAAGTTCGCGGCGTGCCGGCGCGTGGCACGAACCATCTACATGGGCTCGGCTCCCCTAACCAAAGCCGCTCACCGGGGACTCGAGGACCGGCGGGTGAAGCTCGGCTGCGTGATCCCTGGAGAGTCGCCTGCGGTCTTTGGCGATGCACTGAGGCGGCTGGCCGGAGCGGCTACCTATCTCTATCAGGACGGTCCACGCTACTGGTACTCGACCCAGCCCACAGTGACGAAGCTGGCCGAAGACCGCGCCGAGCAGCTCAAGCGCGATTTGGATAAAGTCGTGCATGAGCTGAACCGGCGCCTGCGCGAAGACCTGACCGACGACAAGCGAGAAAAGACGAGCAGAAAGGGTGACTTCAGCCGTATCCACCCCATGCCGCAGTCCGGACAGGACGTGCCGGACGATCTCGACGCAAGACTGGTCGTGCTGGGGATTGATCACCCGTACAGCAAGGAGCCGGGTAGTGCGGCTGAAACTACCGCCAAGGCCATTCTCGAATCGCGCGGCAGCACGCCCCGCCTTTATCGAAACACCCTTGTCTTTCTCGCGGCCGATAAAACCCGGCTCCAAGACCTGGATGAGGCGGCCCGCAAGTATCTGGCCTGGGAGTCGATCCTGGCCGAGAAGGTGACGCTCAATCTCGATCCGCAGCAGGTGAAGCAGGCAGAAACCCAGAAAGCCGCAGCCGATGACACTGTGACGGCACGGCTGCCTGAAACCTACCAGTGGCTGCTGGTGCCCGTGCAGACAACGCCGCAGGCAGCAATCGAGTGGCAGGCCTTACGGCTCACAGGGCAGGACGCGCTGGCCATACGGGCAAGCAAGAAGCTCAAAAGCGACGAATTCCTGATCACCGGCTTTGCTGCCACCCGCCTTCGTATGGAGCTCGACCGTGTTCCGCTCTGGCGCGGGGATCATGTAGCCATCAAGCAGCTTGTCGAAGACTTCGCCCGCTATCTCTACCTGCCGCGGCTCAAGGACTCCTCGGTATTGCTCGGCGCGATCCGCGATGGGCTGGCGTTGCTGACATGGATGCGGGACGCCTTCGGATTTGCGGACAGCTTCGACGAAAGCGAAGGCCGTTACCGCGGTTTGCGCGCCGGGCAGCTCGTGTCCCTGGCCGATGCGGATACGCCGGGTTTGCTCGTCAAGCCCGAAGTCGCGAGCAAGCAATTGGCGGCCGAGAGATCCCAGCCGCCCATCGGTGTACCGTCAACCAGGCCGACCGGCGGTGATGATGAAGAAACGACGGGACCGGGACCGGGACCGGGACCGGGCCCCAGCCCGACCGGAACACCCATCCCATCGCCTGCAGCGGCTCAGCCGAAACGCTTCCACGGCACGGTCACCCTTGACGCCGCCCGCGTCGGGCGCGATGCCGGCCGAATCGCCGAAGAGGTGATCGCGCATCTCTCCGGCCTGGTCGGAGCGACGGTCACCGTCACGCTCGAGGTGGAGGCAGTGATTCCTTCCGGCGCTCCGGATCACGTTGTTCGTACCGTCACAGAGAACAGCCGGACGCTGAAATTTACGAGCCAGGGGTTCGAGAAGGAGTAACAGAGATATCACATGGCTTTTTCGCCTTTGGACGAAGGTCTTCCTGTGCCGCTATCTGGCCTCTGAGGAACTGAGGCGGGAAATCCACGAAGGTCTCAACGTGGTAGAGAGCTGGAACAGCACGAATGGGTTCATCTTTTATTGGAAAAGCGCTGAGCTGGTCAGCAACAAACGGGGGAATCAAGAGATAGGATTGCTCTGCCTACACCTGCTCCAAGCAAGCCTTGTCTATGTGAATACGCTGATGATTCAATGGGTACTCGATGATCCCGAGTGGGCGAAGCGGATGACCATCCGGGTGACGTAAAAAACCAGGTAAGGCACACCATCATGGATCTCATGGCCAAGGCGCAGGTCGTGGTGATCACGGCTGGCTCAAGGCTGCAAAAGGATGGCGAAACCCGCGAGGCACGAATCTTTGAGCCCGTCTATGCTTTATCCGATCTCTTCATCGAGCTTCGCCGCGATCCCAACCAGCGGATCCCCTTTGGCCTCACCATGCCCCCTACGTCCAAATCGCGCATCATGGCCCTGCCTCCCCGTATTCCGCAGGCTACATGGGAGGGAATCTTGCGCTACATCCTGGAAAAGCCTGCCGACTGGCAGGATCTCGATAGCGAAGAATCCATTCCTGAAAAGGTCCTGTACCCCGGCATCGATGCCGAAGAATGATTGTGTGGTGTTCTTGATGGAGAAACCAGGGTGCAATTGTACTCCTGCGCCCTCTACTCAATTATTTTCTCGGGCGGGCGATCCGCCAGGGGGAAAGCTCGCTGTGAGCGAGCCTTGAGGAAATACCTAACCATTACGACATCATGAGAGGTCGATGCGGCCTGCATGCCTGATCCGTAGAGATACGGGCCCGGCTCTCTGACGTCATCCGGAAACGTCGACTCGAACCATTTGAAAGACTTGACAGCTCCCGCATTATCGCCCAAGAGCATACAGGGGTCGGCTCACGAAACGGAAAAAATAGCACGCTAAGGATTGTGTAAGGTTGAAGTATACTTCAATTGGAGTTCTAGGGAGGCTTCAATCTGACAGGTTGAGCCTTATCGTGCTATTTTTTCCGTTTCGTGAGCCGACCCCAGGCACGGCGGAAGGATGTGGGTTGAATCGGCGTCTGGAGAAGGTGCCGCATTTTATTTTACTCTACCCGTAAGATGAGGTGAAATACCATGGACTACTCTGAAGAGAGGTTCAAAATGATCGACATCCTGCTTGTGGAAGACAATGCGCCTGACATCCGGCTCACCCAGGAAGCTCTCAAGGAGAGCAAAGTACGCAACAACCTTCATGTGGTTAGAGACGGCTTGGAAGCGCTGGCATTTTTGCGTCGTCAGGGCAAGTATCAAGATGCGGTACGGCCGGATCTCATTTTGCTCGATCTCAACTTGCCCAAGAAGAACGGCAGGGAAGTCCTCGCCGAGATCAAAGCGGATGAAGACCTATCAACCATTCCAGTGGTCATCCTGACGGTTTCGGGAGCCGAAGAGGATATCCTCAAGACGTATCGGTTGCATGCCAACTGCTATATCACCAAGCCCATCGATCTGGATCAGTTCATAAAAGTAGTGAGATCCATAGAAGATTTCTGGCTGACCATCGTGAAGCTGCCGCCAAAGGGAAAGAAATGACGGAGGGGTGCATAAAAATACTGTTGGTTGAAGACAACCGTGCTGATGCCACGCTCATTCGGGAGATGCTCAAGGAGGGCAAAGCCGTGAGTTTTGAGCTGGTTCATGTGCCCCGTTTGAACGAAGGGCTGAAACAGCTCAAGACAGAGCCTTTCGACGCAGTGCTTCTGGACCTTAATCTGCCTGACGCCTGACAGTGATGGGATAGATACTTTTTTTCGAATCCGCGCCCATGTCTTTAATGCGCCCATTGTCATTTTGACTGGCCTCTCTGATGAGAGTCTCGGGATGCAGGCGGTGCAGGAAGGGGCACAGGATTACCTGGTCAAGGGGCAAGCGGACAGCAATCTGCTTTCAAAATCCATCCTTTATGCCATCGAACGGCATAGATTGATGGCCCTTTTACAAGGTCTTTCCATCATCGATGATCTGACCGGTCTCTACAATCGGCGTCACTTGGCGGCGTTGGTCGAGGAGGAGTTTCGCCGTGCACTGCGCTACGGCACGGACCTATCGTGCCTGATGATCGATCTGGATCTCTTCAAAGGAATAAACGATGGCTTCGGTCATGATTTCGGAGATCTAGTTTTAAGAGAATTCGGCGCATCACTCAAGAAGCAGACAAGGAGCTCCGATTCGTGCTTTCGCTATGGCGGTGAGGAATTCATGGCCATCCTTCCCCAAACTGACATCGTGGGGGCATCGAGGAAAGCGGAAAATATCCGGGATCTTTGTGAAAAGAAGAAATACAATGACGGGGCGCACACTGCAAAAGTAACCGTGAGCATTGGCGTTGCCTCGCTAAAGAGACACCAGCCGGCTCAGGCAAAAAACCTTATGGCTTATGCGGATAAGGCTCTCTACCGGGCAAAGGCTGAAGGGCGAAACCGAGTCAATGTCTACTGAGCCAATCCCCGGCGGAATGTCGGGAGAGTTGTTCGTATCCTCATTCTGGAAGTGAGAGACGGCATGGAGGCGCCGGCCTTCCTGCGACGTCACAATAATAGAGAGCTGAATCGTAAAAAGAGAGTGTCATTTTCATATGCAGGGAAATCCGAGATCCAGACCCACGGCCGAGGGCTCCTTGACTCCTTCACGCGAAACGGACGGAGCCACAATACTTGTCGTTGACGATCGCGCACCGGATCGGGAGCTTTTGGTCTATTTGCTTGATCATGCCGGATACCGGGTGATCGAGGCAGCCGATGGAGCCGAGGCCTTGCGATTGGCCCAAGCCGAATGCCCCGATCTGGTGATATCCGATGTGCTGCTGCCCGAGATGGACGGCTATGAGTTTGTGAGGCAATTGCGTAGCCGTCCATCGATCGCCGGAACTACCGTCATCTTCTATACCGCCGTGTTCAACGAGCAGGAGGCTCGAAACCTTGCCCGGGATTTGGGCGTAACACAGTTGCTGACCAAACCGACGGCGCCGGAAAAGATACTGGAAATCGTATCGCAAATGTTAGGAGTCAAATGTATCCCGAAGAGCTCCGCTCTGCCTGAGCACTTCGTCGGCAAGCACCATCAGTTGCTGGTCGAAAAGCTTCTCAAACAGAATGAAGCACTTCGCCAGAGTGAGGATCTCTTCAGACTGCTCGCCGAGAATGCAACCGATATGATCTTTCGTTTTCGGTTGCACCCGTCCCGAGCTTGGGAGTACGTAAACCCTGCTGCAACGGCCATCCTTGGCTACAGTCCACAGGACTTTTATGAACATCCGGAGCTGCTCTTTGATGTCGCCCATCCTGACAGCCGTAAAGAGTTGGAGAGCTATATCAACGAGAGATCTATACCCGAAAGGATGCCCGGAAGGCCGATCCAGATCCGGTTGATTCACAAGGACGGGAGCGCGGTGTGGGTAGAAATCAGCGTCACCTCCCTGCGCGACGATACGGGCAACGTAGTGGCGCTGCAGGGTATTGCACGCAACATCACCAAACATAGGGAGATGCTCGAAGAGACCCGCAGGGCCAGGGATGAGTTGGAGAAAAGGGTTGAGGAGCGAACAGCGGAGCTCAGGAAGGCAAATGAGATGCTCTCGTCTCAGGCCGACCTCCTCGATCTGGCTCATGATGCCATTCTGGTCCGTGATCCGGACGGCAAGATTCTATACTGGAACAGTGGAGCAGAGGAAACGTACGGCTGGGGCAAGGATGAGGCGCTGGGCAAAATAGCTCAGACCCTTCTGCAAACTCAGTTTCCAAAGCCTTTAGAGGAGATAAAGCTGGATATTCTTACCGGCGGGCAATGGGAAGGAGAGTTGCATCACGTGACGAGAGACGGGAGGCGGATCGTTGTGGCAAGTCGTTGGGCCACCCAAAGGGATGTCACCGACAATCCCTCGGTTATTCTTGAAATCAACCGCGATATTACCGAGAAAAAAAGAGGAGAGGAAGCAATTGAATCCTATATGGCAAGGCTCGAGCGGAGCAACCATGATCTGCAGGAGTTTGCCTATATCGCTTCCCACGATCTGCAGGAGCCCCTTCGTACCGTATCCTCTTTTGTTCAGTTGCTCGAGAGACGCTACAAAGGAAAACTCGACGCCGATGCCGATGAGTTCATTTCCTATGCGGTAGAGGGCGCCAGGCGGATGCAGTCCCTCATAAAGGATCTCCTGCAGTATTCCCGGATAGGCACCCAGGGGAATCCTTTCGAGCCTACGGACATGGAGACTGTCTATAATCAGGTCATTTCAAGTCTAAAGACCAGTATCGAAGAAACCGGAGCTCTCATTTCCCACGATCCATTGCCGACTCTTCAGGCAGATCCTTCTCAATTGGCGCAGTTGCTTCAGAACCTGATCGGCAATGGACTCAAGTTCCGCAGTCAAGAGAATCCCGCGATCCACATTTCAGCCAAAGCATGCACCGGAGAATGGTTGTTTTCGGTCAAGGACAATGGCATCGGGATAGACCGAGAATACTCCGAGCGGATTTTTCAGATCTTCCAGAGGCTTCACTCCAAAGAGGAGTATCCGGGAACGGGCATTGGCCTCGCCATCTGCAGAAGGATCATTGAGCAACATGGAGGGAAGATCTGGGTGAAATCGGTTCCAGGAAAGGGCGCCACATTCTATTTTACGGTACCGGTACGATGAAGTGAGACGCCATAAGAGCCACAAAACAAGAGATAATGGAGTGAGCTCTCCGGCCCTTTTGGGAATTGGGCTTCGAGATCCCGTTTTTCAATAGCGGAAGGGATGCAATCTCTCTCTCCGACCCGCGAAGCCAGGCAATGAGGTATTTCATGGAAAAAAAGCGACTCCCTATCGGCACTATCAGCATCTTAGTCCTTTCGGCCATGCTTTTGGCTTTCTCATCAGCACTTGCATCTGAAGATCCAATTATCTTTGCTGGAGATAAGAGTTTTCCTCCGGTTGAATATTTAGAGCAAGATGTCCCTAAAGGATTGAATATCGATCTACTGGAAGAGCTCGCCAACGCTATGGGTAGAAGGATCGAAATTCGGCTGATGCAATGGGAAGACGCGCAACAAAAGGTGCTCAGTGGTGAGATCGATGCCATTACTACGATGGCGATAAACGAGAAGAGAAAGGAATTGTATGACTTCTCCGACATCACTCTGAAATATCAATATTCTATCTTTGCCAGAACCGAGCAGGTAGGCATTCAAACCACAGGTGATCTAGATCTTCGCGTCTTAAATTCGTCCCCCCCCACCGGTCATGATCATCGTTTCGGCCATGCTTCGATACCTCAGCACGAACGGTACGGGTCCGGCCGAAACGGTGATCAAGGCCTTAAAACCAGTACCACGGGGGGGGGACGAATTTACGGTTCGATGATCTAGAAGGAAAGACCGTAGGGGTTACCAAAGGGGGATTGCCCAAACAGGTCCTGGAATCCAACCCGAAAATCAAACTTGTCGTTGTCGAAGATTACCTGGAGGGATTCCGTCTTCTTCTGTCTCAAGAGATTGATGCCGTTGGAGCCGATCGTTGGGTGGGGGCTTACACCCTTCAAAAAAACGGCATCCGTGGCATCACGATCAGAGGAGAGCCTTTTGCGGAAAAGTCCGCCAGCATAGCTGTCAAAAAGGGAAACTCAAAACTGTTGGATGAAATCAATCTTGGAATCAGCAAGCTGAAAAACGATGGAACGATAAAGAAAATCGAAGATAAATGGGCGCCTAAGGAAATTTTGTTTCTGACCAGGGAACAGATTCATAAAGCAATCATGTATGTCGGCGTTACGCTGCTGATCGCTGTTATGGGATCCGCTCTTTTTTGGATTCTATCTCTCAGAAAACAAGTAAGGCTGAAGACCTATGAGCTGACAACAGCCAACAAGGAATTGCAGCTAAAGATCGCTGAGCTCGATAGCGAGATCCTTGATCGCAAACGGGCGGAAGCCGAGCTCCAGCACTACATGGACAGGCTGAAAGAGAGCAACCAGGCCCTTCATGAGTTTGCCTATATCGCTTCCCATGACTTGCAGGAGCCCCTTCGTACAATATCCTCCTTTATTCAGTTGATCGAGAGACGCTACAAAGGAAAGCTCGACTCCGATGCCGACGAATTCATTTACTATGTAGTCGATGGCGTCAGTCGGATGCGGTCTCTCATAAAGGATCTCCTGCAGTATTCCCGAGTAGGCACCCAGGGAAACCCCTTCGAGCCTACGGACATGGAGACCATCTATGATCAGGTTGTTTCGAATCTGAAGACCGGCATCGAGGAAACCAAAGCTCTCATCTCTCACGATCTATTGCCGACTCTTCCTGCAGATCCATCCCAAATCACTCAATTGCTTCAGAACTTGATCGGCAATGGACTCAAGTTTCGTAGTGAAGAGAATCCGGCGATCCACATTTCGGTCAAAGCATGCATAGATGAGTGGTTGTTTTCGGTCAGTGACAATGGCATCGGGATAGACCAAGAGTACTCCGAGCGGATCTTCCAGATCTTCCAACGTCTCCACACCCAGGAGGAATATTCCGGCACAGGCATTGGTCTCGCCATCTGCAAGAAGATCGTCGAGAGGCATGGCGGGAGGATATGGGTGGAGTCCCAAGAGGGAGTGGGCTCCACGTTCTTCTTCACCATTCCCGCACGCCTGCAACCCGTAAGCCCCGGCTTACTTTGAGAAAGGGACGCTCTCATGCACAAGGCGCCAAGAACAGGAGAGAGAACGGAAGAAGCCCGGCCCATTCGTGTGCTTCTCATAGAGGATAATCCTGCCGATGCCCGTTTTATAACGGAAATTATTCGCATCGGGCCTCATGCCTCGAGGTTTGAGCTCTTACACAAAACGAGGTTACGTGAAGGACTCAAGTATCTAAAAGAAGGGGATCGACCCGTAGATGCGATCCTGCTGGACCTCTCACTGCCCGAAAGCCGGGGTCTTGATACTTTTTTGAGAGTACTGGCCGAAGTACCCGACTTGCCCATCGTTGTTCTAACAGGACTCGATGATGAAGCGATTGCCGTCAGAGCAGTCCAGGAAGGCGCACAGGACTACCTCATGAAAGGACAGGTGGATGGCGCACTGCTATCCCGCTCCATCCTCTATGCCGTTGAAAGAAAGCGGACGGAAAAAGCTCTGAAGGAGCAAACCAGACTCGTCGAGGCGTTCTTCAAACATACGATCACTCCGCTGGTCTTTCTGGATAAAGATTTCAATTTCCTTCAGGTAAACGAGGCCTATGCAAAAGCGTGCGGGCGAGATGCACGGGAGTTTGTGGGGCAGAATCACTTTGAGCTCTACCCCTCGGATGCAAAACCCATATTCGATCAAGTGGTTGAAACCAAGGAACCTTATCAGGCCACTGCACGGCCGTTTATCTTTCCTGACCATCCGGACTGGGGTGTGACTTACTGGGACTGGATACTGGTACCTCTTCTTGAAAGCAATGGAGAAGTGGAATCCCTGGTCTTCTCTCTCAATGACGTCACAGAGCAAAAACAGGCTGAAGAAAAGCTCAAAACCTATATGGCAAGACTGGAGCAGAGCAACCAGGCTCTTCAGGACTTTGCCTCCATTGCCTCTCATGATTTGCAGGAACCGCTTCGAAAGGTCATCGCTTTTGGGAGCAGAGTAAAAGAGAAATTCAGCGACACGCTTGGAGAGGAAGGAAAAGACTACCTGGGCCGGATGCTCAATGCAACAGAGCGTATGCAATCCCTGCTCAAATCCCTCCTGGATTATGCACGGGTTACAACAAAAGCCGAAACGTTCCAATGGGTTGAGCTTTCCTCTCTGGTTCGTGAAGTTCTCTCGGATCTGGAAGTAAGAATAGAAAAGACAGGAGGAGAAATCCTCATCGGTGAGCTTCCCACTATTAAGGCCGATCCCTCTCAGATGAGACAGCTTTTTCAAAACCTCATCGGCAATGCACTTAAATTTCACAAAGAAGGTGAGAAACCGGTCGTCAAGGTGCATTGCACCACAGGCGACAATCACACCTGTCAGATTGTTGTGGAGGATAACGGCATAGGATTTGACGAGAAGTACTTCGATAAGATTTTCTCAGCCTTTCAGCGGCTTCACGGCAAAAGCAGCCAATATGAAGGAACCGGCATGGGCCTCGCCATCTGCAAGAAGATCGTCGAACGGCATGGCGGGAGGATATGGGTGGAGTCTCGAGAGGGAATGGGCTCCACGTTCTTTTTCACCATTTCCGCACACCTGCAACCCGCAAATCCCGGTTTGCATTGAGAACAGGACACTTTCACGACCATGGCACCAGGAACAAGAGACAAAGGACTGGCTGGCCCCTTAAACTTGTTGCTGCCTAGAATTCGTTAAATTTGTCGGGCATCGCTTGGATCAGGTGGAGCATGACGCACTATTTCGGGAGTTTCCGTTTTCATTTAATTCTGCTGGTATTTATCTCCGTGCTGCCGGCTCTGGGGTTGATTTTCTACAGTGCCTCGGAACAGCGCCGGATGGCTGTTGCCACCGTTCAGTCCGATTCACGGAGGCTGACTCGATTGATTGCTGAAGAACACGAGCAATTCATCGAGGGTGCGCGTCAGCTCCTCGTTGCAATATCGAGGTTTCGTAGGATTCAAGAGCATGATACCGCCGCATGCAACGAGGTTCTGGCCGATCTTCTGACTCAATATCCCAACTACAACAACTTCTCCATTTTTGATCTCAGTGGTGAGCTATTCTGCAGTGCTCTTCCCCAGGAGCGACCGCTCAATCTCGCAGACCGCCCCTGGTTTAAGCGTGTCACTGAGACTCACGCTTTCACCGTTGGGGAATATCAGGTCAGCCCTCTTACAGGTAAGCCCATCGTCGGTATCGCCCATCCCATCCTCGACAAGGCCGGCAGGCCGGCAGGCGTAGCCGCTATCTCGCTGGATTTGACCAGGCTCAGTCAATTTGCCGCTCAGGCCAATCTGCCCGAGGGAGCGGTACTCATCGTGATCGACCGAACCGGTACGATCCTGTCCCGTTATCCCGATCCGGACACATGGGTCGGAAAAACCATGCCCGAGACGCCTCTCATCAGGGATATTTTTGCTCGACATGAAGGACTTACCGAAGTTGAAGGCGTAGACGGTATCCCCCGCATTTATGCCTTTGAACCTGTACACGACAAACTGAAGGCTGAGCAGGTCGGGATCTTTGTGAGCATCGGCATACCGAAAGCGTCAGCCTTCGCCGAGGCAGACCGGAGCCTCAGGCGCAACCTGATTGGACTGGGTGTCGTCGCCGTACTGGCACTTACGATCATGTGGATCGGTGGGGAGGTACTGATCCTGCACAGGCTGGACAAGCTGCTGAGAGCAACAAAACGACTCAGCGTCGGTGATCTCGGCATCCGTACCGGAATACCTCACACGAAAAGCGAAATCGGCAGCCTGGCATCCGCTTTCGATGAAATGGCCGAGTCTCTCGAGCTGCGCATTGCCGAACGCGACAGGACCGAGGAGATGCTCCGTACAACCCAGGACCGGCTTCAATTCCTTTTATCCGCCAGTCCGGCGGTGATTTATACATCCAAGCCTTCAGGTGATTTCGGGGCCACTTTTGTTAGTGAAAACGTCCTTTCTCAAACGGGCTATTTGGCCCGGGAGTTTATAGATGATCCCGGATTTTGGGTTGACCACGTCCATCCGGAAGATGCTCGGCAGGCTCTTACCCAACTGGAATCTCTCTCCAGCAATGGAGAGATTAGCTATGAGTACCGCTTCATGCACAAGGACGGCAGCTATCGGTGGATGTACGACGAGACGAGGCTCATACGGGATGATGCAGGCAACCTGAAAGAGATGATCGGCTTCTGGGTGGATATTACCAGACGCAAGCAGGCGGAAGAGGCATTGTACGAGAGCGAGCAGAGATTTCGGCAGTTTGCGGAAAACGCGAGGGATGCCATCTGGATTGCCGACAAGGATGCGCAGCGATTACTGTATGTCAATCCGGCATATGAAGCCATATGGGGAGGTCCTTGCGCGGGTGGAGCCGAGGCGGTGGCAGCATTCTTCGAGAGCATTGTTCCGGATGATCGCGATATAGTCATTCGTAGAGTCGATCGGAATGCCCGATGGATTTTTGGAACGGATGAGTACCGGATCAGGCGTCCCGACGGAACCATTCGCTGGATACGTGATCGATCGTTTCCAATACGGGACAGCGAAGGGAATGTGCATCGTGTCGCCGGCATCGCCGAGGACATCACCGAGCAAATAGAGATGGAGGCGCAACTAAGACGCACCCAGGACATGAAGCTTCTGGGGCAGATCGCGGCAGGAGTGGCTCACGAAGTGCGCAACCCTCTCAATGCGATCCTGTCCATATCCGAAGCGCTTTTCCAGGAAATCGGCGATAACCCTGAATATCAGCCCTATATCGAGCACATTCGCTCTCAAGTGAGCCGTCTGGCACTCCTGATGAAGGATTTACTGGATCTTGGAAAACCCATACAACCATCCTCTGTACGCTCGGAGCCTCTTTCCGCCTTTTTCCGGACCACAATCGATTTATGGAACCAGGCACACCCTTCCGCAATGAATAGAGTCAGAGTGGTTGCTCTACCAGGCTGCGGAGACGATCTGTGTGTAAAAGCCGACAGCCAGAGGCTTCAGCAGGTCTTCCTCAACTTACTCGAAAACGCGACTCAGCACAGTTCCGAGGGCGGTGAGATCATGCTTCAGATTGTAGAGGTAACAGGAGATTCAGTGCGGATTTACGTGATCGACCAGGGGGCCGGGATACCCCCGGAGAATCTATCGCGAGTCTTCGAGCCGTTCTTCTCTACTCGAAGGGGAGGCTCGGGGTTGGGATTGAGCCTGGTCAAGCACTTCATTGAATCGATGGGGGGCAAGGTCGCCATTCGGAATAGTGACACACCGCCGGGCTGTACGGTAGAGTTGACTTTGCGCATTGCCGGAGATATGGAGCCATGAAACCACAAGTTCTTCTGGTTGACGATGATCCTGGTACCTGTTTTGGCTTTTCAAAATACCTCTCCAAAGCGGGCTATGATGTCATCTCCGCATCCACCCTTGCTGAAGCGAGGGAATTCGTATCCTCCCAGCGGTTTGATGCCGTTTTGCTCGATCTCAATCTTCCCGACGGGAACGGTCTCGATTGGATACCAGCCGTCAGGGAACCTTATCCCGACATAGCACTCGTTGTCATCACGGGGGCAGGGGATATCCCTCTTGCGGTTGAAGCAATGCGCAGAGGTGCTGACAACTTCCTGACCAAGCCCGTGGACATGGCGAGCCTCGAGGTTTTCCTTGGAAAGACCATCGAGATCGGAAGCATAAGACGCAGACAGCTCGTCGAGCAAAGACTAACAAAGAGAGAAGAGATCCATTTCGGTGAGAGCGCCGAGATGAAAAAAATCCTGGAGCTGGCGTCACTGGCGGCAGAGAACGATGCGGCGGTGCTACTAACAGGCGAAACCGGGACGGGAAAGGGGATGCTTGCAAAATGGATCCATGACCACAGCCGGCGAGCTTCCCAAGATTTTATCGAGATCAACTGCTCCGGGCTACAAGGGGAGCTTCTGGCCGGTGAGCTCTTCGGCCACGTTCGCGGTGCATTCACAACGGCTCTTCGAGACCGTCAGGGACTGATAGAAATAGCGGACCGTGGCACCCTCTTCCTCGATGAGATCGGAGACATGGGCTTGGACATACAGTCTCAGTTCCTTAAAGTGATAGAAGAGAAGAGGTTTCGCAGGATTGGGGATACGCGGGTTCGCAGGAGCGATTTTCGCCTCGTCTGCGCGACAAATAAAGACATCGAGGGCGAGACCAAACAGGGGAGGTTTCGCAAGGATCTCTATTTCAGAATTCACGTCTTTCCTATTGCACTTCCTGTTCTGAGAGAACGCCGCGATGATTTGCCGGGACTTGTTCATCATTTGCTGAGAAGCCTTGGAGCTCGTAAGGCGGATGTTTCTCCGGATGCAATGCGGCGACTGGAGACTTATTCATGGCCGGGAAACACGAGAGAATTAAGAAATGTCCTCGAAAGAGCCTTCTTGCTCTCTCGCGGAAGATGCATCAGTCCGGAGCACCTCCCGGGACTGAAGCTCGACCATCTTTCAGGAGACCTGTCGTCGTTGGCGAAAACGCAGCGAAGCAAAGAGGAAGCCACTATTTTGGCCACAATCGAGCGCTTCAACGGCAATGTAGAAAAAGCCGCGGAAGCCTTGGGTGTATCGAGGGCGACACTCTATCGCAAACTGAAGGAAGTTCGAGAAAGACAGCAAGAGCACACAGATGTATAGCGCAGCGCATCATCGAAAACAGGTCTTTGCCGGTCTCACCAGTCTTATTCGTCTCATCCTCTGTCTCAATAATGAGAATAAGCCAATACCTCTCTTAAACCTAAGTGCCTGATTTATCACTAATCAGGCATTCGGCATCTTTCTTGCCATATTTCAGTGATCGACACCCCCATGTCCCGGTATCGTAAATGGATAGAACCGCTCAGTTCTTGGAAGATGAGGTTTCAGCAATGATCAGACGTTTGCTTGTAGTGGATGACGAGCCGACCACGCTGCTGGCATTCAGGAAGCTCTTCGGCAATTCCGAGATTGCCGTCGATACCGCGGAAACAATGGAAAAAGCCATTGCAATGATCGATGGCGAGAGTTACTGCGCCGCCATCGTGGACTTGAGACTCACAGGAATCTTGAGTGAGGAGGGACTGGAGATTCTGCAATATGCGAAGACTCGCCAGCCGGACATGGGGGTCATTATGATCACCGGTTGCGGCAATGACGATGCCAGGGAAAAAGCTACAAGGCTGGGAGCAGACTATTATTTCGAAAAACCGGTTTCACCCTTTGTTCTTCGAGAGGCACTGAAGGAGCTGGGTGTGAATTATGACGATCACAAACGAGTGAACAAAGTAGGAGGCGATTCCAAGTGAACGGTAAAGATCTTTTGAAGCCCATCGAAATCCTGCTGGTAGAGGACAACCCCGGTGACGTGAGGCTTACCCTTGAGGCCCTCAGGGAGGCAAAAGTTCAAAATCATCTGAGTGTTGCGGAAGACGGGGTAGAAGCTTTGGATTTCCTGCACCGTCGAGGCAGATACGTCGAAGCTCCCCGGCCCGACCTCATCCTTCTGGACCTCAACCTCCCCAGAAAAGACGGCCGTGAGGTCCTCCAAGAAATAAAAAATGATGAGAGTCTGAGGAAGATACCTGTTGTTGTTCTAACCACATCCAAGGCTGAGGAAGACATAGTGAAGAGCTACTGCCTCCATGCCAATTGCTATATCACCAAACCGGTGGATCTGGACCAGTTCCTCAGGGTCATCCGCTCGATCGAAGACTTCTGGCTTACTATCGTGAAGCTGCCGCCGAAGACAAACGCTTGAGCAGGAAGATTGCATGCGTGCGGAGAGTGTTGGATCGGACGGTGAAGGGGGGGTAGAACCATCATGAAGCACACTGCTGTGAAGGTTCTCTTGATTGAAGATAATCCCGGTGACGCACGTCTCATTAAAGAGATGCTTCGGGATGCCAGGGGCAGGCGGTTCGAAATCGAGCATACGGAAACGCTCGGCGAGGCATTCGAGCACTTGAGCGAGAACCGTTACGATGCGCTGATTCTCGATCTCGAGCTTCCGGACAGCAACGGGATCGAGACATTTCTGAAATTGCGTGCGCGTGAGGAGGATACACCGATTCTCGTGCTCACAGGCTTTTCCGACGAGCTTCTTGCAACCAATGCCATGCAGGAGGGGGCACAAGACTATCTCATCAAGGGAGAGGTTGAAGCCAACTTGTTATCCCGCTCCATCCTTTACTCTATTGAACGTAAGCGCACCGAGAGGGCTCTGAGGGAGAGCGAGCAGCGCTATCACCTGCTTTTTAACCAATCCCCGGACGGCGTTGTCATCATCGACCCGGAGACGTTCATGTTCCTGGATTTCAATGATACGGCATGCCGCCGGCTCGGCTACTCGCGCGAGGAGTTTTCTCATCTAAGGATAGGCGACTTGGAACTCATGGAAACTCCTGATGAAATTCAGTTGCATACAGGCAAGATCATGCGCGAAGGCAGGGATGATTTCGAAACCATGCATCGTGCGAAAAACGGGGAGATCAGAGATATGCTGGTAAGCGCCATACGCATCGAGTTTTCGGGGCGTATGGTTGTGTACAGTATCTTTCGCGACATTACCGAAATGAAGAAGGCCGAGGCAGAGCGCATGCGGCTTGTAGCAGCAATCGAGCAAGCCGCCGAGGGTATCCTCATAAGCAAAACGGACTGGACGATAGAGTATGCCAACCCGGCCTTTGAACGAATCAGCGGCTACTCTCGAGGAGAGATCCTCGGCAAACATCCGCGCATGTTTATGAGCGGCAAACACGACCTGGATTTTTACCGGGCTATGCGCGATACTCTGGATCGTGGCGACGTGTGGACCGGACGGTTCACCAGCAAGAGGCAAGACGGAGCATTTTATGAAACGGACACAACCATCTCGCCGGTTCGCGACCACAAGGGCCGAATCATCAATTTCGTTACCGTCGAACGGGACATCACAAACGAGGTAAGGCTGGAAAAGCAGCTCCACCAGGCCCAAAAGATGGAAGCCCTGGGCACTCTGGCCGGAGGGATTTCTCATGATTTCAACAATATTCTCGGGATCATCATGGGCTATGCGGAGATGGCTCGGCTCAACCACCCGGAAATCCCTTCGTTGAGTGACCAGGTCGACCAGGTCTTGAAGGCTGCTCATCGCGCCAAAGACCTCATAAGCCAGATTCTGGCCTTCTGCCGTCAAAGCGAGCAGGAGCGAAAGCCGATGCAGGTCGGCTTCATCATCCAAGAGACGCTCAAGATGCTTCGTGCATCCATTCCCTCCACAATCGACATATCCCATCGAATTGAGAGTAAAGGCGTCATCCTTGCCGATCCGTCTCAGATCCACCAGATCTTGATGAACCTTTGCACCAATGCAGCTCATGCCATGAGTGAAAAAGGGGGGATCTTGCAGCTCTGCCTTACGGATGTCGAGATCGGTGAGCCGGTACCATCTCCCGGCATGCTTCCGGGATCGTATGTGAAGCTTACAGTAAGCGATACGGGACATGGAATGGCTGAGGACGTTATGGAGCGTATCTTCGATCCGTTCTTCACCACCAAAGCTTTTGGAGAGGGAACCGGCATGGGGCTTTCGGTTGTCCACGGCATCGTCAAGAGCCATGGCGGGGCTGTCACCGTTTATAGCGAGCCGGGAGCGGGAAGCGCTTTCAATATCTACCTGCCGAAAATCGATTCGAGCAGTTCTCCCGAGAGCCGCACCCCCTCCGTTCTTCAGACGGGAAAGGGCAGGATACTCCTGGTCGACGATGAGAAAGCCCTGCTGGCAATCGGCCGCCAGGCGCTCGAACACCTTGGCTACGAGGTGGTATCCCGCTCCAACGGTCTTGAAGCCCTGGAGGCATTCCGCGCTCAACCGGGCTCATTCGATCTCATTATAACGGATCAAACCATGCCGCAGATGACAGGCGAGCAACTGGCTCACGAACTGACCGCCATCCGTCCGGGGATTCCCATCATTTTGTGCACTGGATTCAGTGAAGCCATGATGCGGCAGAAAAGAAAAGAGACGGCAATAGCGGAATTCATGCAGAAACCTATCATCCTTAGTGATCTTGCAGCAGCCGTCGGGCGTGCACTGGGCAGGGTCAATGATCCGAAGTGATGATTTCTGTTTTTGGCGTGCGAGCATCGGGAGTCGAGAAGATGAAGAAACTGTTGATACCGATCGTTCTTGTTTTTGTAGTGGTCGCGGCAGGCACTGGGGGCTATCTATTGTTGAACCGGCCAACCGGGGCTCCTGATGGGCCGGTCGGGCGGATTTCCTTTGGTACAAGCCCCTGGGAATTCTCGTCGCTCGTGTGGGTAGCCCAGCATGAGGGGTATCTGGCAAAAGGCGGCGTCGATTTCACTTTGAAGGAGTATGCATCGGGCGTTGCAGCCATGAAAGGTCTCCTGGCCGGAGAAGTCGATGTTGCCGCAACGGCGGAATTCGCTTTTCTCAGCACTATCCCACCTGGAGGCGATTTCAAGATTCTGGCCTCCATTGCCAAGATCGATGACATCGAGCTGGTTGGGAATAGAGAGCGCGGCATCGAGCAGCTCAAAGACTTGAAAGGAAAAAGAGTAGGTCTTGTAAAGGGAAGTCAGGCGGAGTTCTTCTTGGGAAGGCTACTCACCCTCAATCACCTGTCGGTCCGGGACATCGAGATAGTAGATGTGAAATTGAATGATCTGGGGGATGCCCTTATATCAGGTTCGGTGGATGCCGTGGTTTGCTGGCAGCCATATGTCTTCAACCTCAAGAAGCGCTTGGGAACGGAAGTCGTCAGTTGGCCCGCCCAGGGCGGGCAGAACTATTTCTGGCTTCTCGTCACTACGAAAAATATGATTCTGGAGCGTCCGGCGGTTCTTGAGAAGTTTCTCAAAGCACTCATTGAGGCCGAGCACTTTACAGAAAAAAACATTGAGGCAGCTCAGGAAATCGTTCAACACCGTACCAAGAATGAACGACCATATCTACAGGTTATCTGGCCCAGATTCCGGTTTACAGTCTCCCTGGATCAGGCCCTTCTCGTCGCCCTGGAAAACGAAGCCCGGTGGATGATGCGGGAGGAGATGTCCAAGGGTGCTCGAATCCCCAACTATCTCGATTCCATCTACTTCAATAGTCTTGAAGCGGTGAAGCCGGAGAGAGTGAAGATCGTCCATTAATGAAAGATTATTCACCGCAAAGACGCAAAGGACGCAAAGAATTTCATTGAGAATTAACTCCTTTGTGCTCTTTGCGTCTTTGCGGTGAATCCATTTCGTGACTCGAGGATGAAATCATGAAAATAAGAACCATGCTGCGGCTGACTACCGCCTTTTCCCTAGCTCTGACTTTGACCCTGGGTATCGTTCTTTTGGTCACGTTGCAGCAGAGCGATCAGGAGAACGCCAGGCATGAGTCCGTCAACCGTACAGTCCAAAGAATTCCCCAGTTGAGGCTAATAGCTTTCGAGTACCTGCTCCATCCCGAAGAGAGACCCGTACGGCAGTGGCAAATGAGGATCGACTCGGTAATCGAGGCCGTTGCCGGAATGGAATCAAGGAGCCCGGAAGAAGAGAGAGCTCTCAGGGAGATCGATGAGGGCATCAAGAGAATGAATGGAATCTTCCATCAGATGACCACACATCATGAATCAGCCAAGCTCGCAGGTGAAGTGGGGAGCCCTGCTCCGAAGGAAATCGAGGACATGCTCGCCGGCCAGCTCCTTTTGGATTCTCAGGCGGCCATCGATGCTTCCTTCGCGCTGGACAGAATCACCGGGGAGGCGGCCCGGAAAGTGAAAGACAGAGTCTCCCTGTTCACCCTGGTCTTTGGCGCTACACTCCTCATGGTAATTGCCTCGATGCACTTGTTCATGGACAGAAAGGCCCTGAAGCCAATAGGAAGACTTCATGACGGAGTCGGGCTCATAGCGGCGGGCCATCTGGATCATAAGGTGGGGAAGGTTTCAGAGGATGAAGTGAGCGGGCTTGCCGTGGCATTCGACAAGATGATGGAAAACATTAAAGCCATGACGGCTTCACTGAGGGATTCGGAAGAAAAGTATAGAAGTGTCGTGGAAAACGTAGGCATCGGCATAGCGCTCGTGAGCCAGGACATGGAGATACTTGCCATGAACAACCGGATGAAGGCATGGTTTCCGGGTTTGGAAACAGGGGAAAAGAAGCATGTCTGCTACAGTACGCTCAGTCCGCCGGCTGGAGGGAAGCCCTGTTCCTGGTGTCCTACCATCCTGGCGTTGCAGGACGGGCTTTTGCATGAAATAATAACCGAGACCCCGACAGCCGACGGAGTAAAGAATTACCGGGTGCTGTCCAGTCCCATAAGGGACCGGGAAGGGCGAATCACTGCAGCCACGGAACTGGTTGAAGACATCACCGAGCGGAAAAAGGCCGAGGTGGAGCTGGCTCAACATCGAGCCCATCTGGAGGAACTGGTAGCCCGAAGGACAGCGGAACTGGAGGGCGTAAACCGGCAGATGCAAACGGAAATCGACGAGCGTAAACAAATCGAAGAGAATTTGAGGATAGCGGTAAAAGACCTCGAGCGCTCCAACAGTGAACTGCAGCAATTTGCCTATGTGGCTTCTCACGATCTTCAGGAGCCTCTACGGATGGTGAGAAGCTATGTTCAGCTTCTTGCCAGACGCTACCAGGGGAGGCTCGATCAGGATGCCGACGAGTTCATCGGGTATGCCGTGGATGGGGCAACGCGCATGCACAGGCTCATCAACGATCTTCTGGAGTACTCCCGAGTGGGCACACATTGTAAACCCTTCGAGCCCACCGATTGCGAATCGATTTTGATAGATGCCATGAAGAACCTGGAAACCGTTATCGAGGAGACCGGCAGTGTGGTCACACATGATCCGCTGCCCGTGATAATGGCAGATGCAACCCAGATGACGCAACTCTTCCAGAACCTCATCGAAAACGCCATAAAGTTTCGGGGTGATCAGCCACCCCGCATTCACATTTCGACCGAAGATAAAGGGATAACATGGTGCTTCTCTTTCCGGGACAATGGGATAGGCATCGAGGCAGAGTATGCCGATCGTATTTTTGTTATCTTCCAGCGGCTTCACAAAAAGGATCGGTATCCAGGCACTGGAATTGGCCTGGCTATATGCAAAAAAATCGTTGAGCGGCATGGCGGAAGAATATGGGTGGAATCCGAGCATGGAAAGGGGTCCATCTTTTTCTTTACGGTACCCTCGGTCGGAGAGGAAAAACCGGGAGGAATGTTGACTTGACCAAAGTGCGCATGGTCACCGGCAAGTCACAACAATGAAGGAAAGGCCTATGGAATTGAGAAAACAGGGCATCCAGATGCTTTTAATCGAGGATAATCCGGCGGATGCTCTCCTGATCCGTGAAATGATGCGCGATGCGGCGGGCACAGTGAAATTCGATATGGCGCATGTGGACTCCCTGCGCAAGGCGTTGCATGCCTTGAGAGAAAAGCCCTTTGACATTATCCTTCTCGATCTCTCTCTCCCGGACAGCCAGGGACTGAATACCTTCAACAAGGCTCAAAGGGAAGCGCCTGACCGGCCAATCGTCATCTTGACAGGTTTTGATGACGAGACGACCGCAGTCATGGCGGTCCGACAGGGAGCGCAGGATTACCTGGTCAAAGGCCGCGTGGATGGCGATCTGTTTTCACGCTCCATACGGTACGCCATTGAGCGCAGCAGGCTGGAGAAACGTTTGAGGGATTCCCAGAAAATGGAAGCGCTCGGAACGTTGGCTGGAGGAATTGCCCACAATTTCAATAACATTCTCGGGATCATCACGGGCTACACTCAGTTGGCACAAGCCTCTACCCCGGAAGAGTCGCCCGTGAAGGAACACTTGAAAGAGATTTTCGCCGCAAGCTGGCGTGCTAAGGACTTGGTGGCCCAAATGCTTGCCTTCAGCCGACCAAAGGTACAGGAGCTCAAACCGACCGGCCTTGGGGCCACGGTGAGAGATGCATTGAGAGCCTTTCGAGCTTCCCTGCCGGCAGGTATTGAAATGCGGGAAAACATATCGGGTGACAGTATGCTTTTGGCTGACGCGGCCCAAATACGTGAGGTGGTCGTGAATCTTTGTGCCAATGGCGTACAGGCCATGCACGAGCAGGGCGGAGTACTGGAAGTGAGCCTCACAGAAGTTGAGCTCGACACAGAGATCCAGGCGGCGCATCCGGGCATGATTCCAGGGACGTATCTGAAGCTGTGTGTTAAGGATAGCGGACATGGCATGGATGCCCCGATTCTTGAGAGGATTTTCGATCCCTATTTCACTACCAGGGAACCTGGCGAGGGTCCCGGCTTGGGACTTTCCGTGGCTCAGGGAATCATCAAAGCCCATGGGGGCGTGATCACAGTGGAAAGCGAGCGGGGAAAGGGAAGTACGTTCAATGTCTTTCTTCTTAAATTCAAGCGCGGGGCAGTATCCGAACCGATACCCATGGAAGCGTTCCCCACAGGAAACGAATGTATTCTTTTTGTCGATGATGAACCGATGCTGTGTAACCTTGGCAAGGAAGTCCTGAGTCGACTTGGATACGAGGTCGTTGTAAAGCTGTCGGGAAAAGATGCCTTAGAGGCTTTCAGCGAGCAGCCCGAAAGGTTCGACTTGGTAGTCACCGACATGATGATGCCGAACATCACCGGCGTCGATCTGGCCGAAGAGTTGCTTCGCATCCGTCCCGAGCTTCCTGTCATTCTGTGTTCGGGGTACAGCAATGCAATGTCCCCCGAGGAGGTCGGAGCCGCAGGTATTCGGGCATTCCTCCTGAAACCCTTTGCCATGGCCGATCTGGCCGGAACCGTGAGACGCATGCTGGATGAAGAAACAAAACCTGGAAAAACCCGATAGGTGCCGAATATGCATGGGAAAGCAACTATATTTTCCACACGCTCGATGGTGAAGCTACTCTTCGCAACACTCCTTGCCATAGGGATCATCCTTGGCATCATTTACTTTCAGTGCCATCCCGGGCTCATGCAGCGGAAGACATCGGATCAGCCCCTCAGGATTGCCCGCTACTACTGGCCCGGCATGTACTGGGTGGAGATCGCCCAAAAGAAAGGTTGGTTCAAGGAAGCCGCTCTCCAGGTGGAGATCGTCGATACGAATCCGGACTACTACGCCTCACTTCATGACGTGGCTGCCGGCAAAATCGACACCCAGGACTTCTATCTCTACGACTTCGTTCGTTTCAACCTTCAGGGAGTGAATCTGGTGATGGTCGTAAATACCGACATTTCGTCAGGGTCGGAGGCGATTGTCGCAAGAAAGGAAATCGAAAATATCAGAGATCTTAAGGGCAAGACACTGGCAGTGCCACGCGGCACGAATCTGGAGTATATGCTTGCCACGGCGCTGGAGCGCAGCGGATTGACGCTCGATGACGTGCTGGTGAAGGACATAATGACTGAAAAAGCCGCCGAAGAGTTCGCCGAGGGCAGACTGGATGCTATCATGGCATGGGAACCCTACGCAACGAGAGCCATGACGGCAGGAAACGGACATAAACTGTTCGACAGCTCCGAAATCTACGGGCTGTCACGGAGCGGTTTCACCTTCACCCGAAAATTTGTCGAGACACGGCCGAATGATGTTCAGACCTTTGTTGACGTGTGGCACAAGACCACCTTGTTCATTCGGGAAAAGCCGGAGGAATCCTTCAGAATAATCTCCGAAAACAATCGGGTAACCATAGAGGACGTCAAACGTTTTGCACAAATCGACAGTATCCTGAGTTTTGAGGACAACCGGATTGCCTTTACCCCTTCGAGGGGATTCGAGTCTCTTTACGGTACTGCGAGAAAAATCTCCAGACACTTGATAGAACAAGGTATGGTGGCAAAAGAAGTCGATACCGCCAATCTGTTCGATGCTCGCTTCCTCCATGCCATCGAGCCGCGGGGGCCATTCTGTTTCCTTTCCGGGATCCAGCTTCACAATCTCCGATTCTGGGAAGACCGGTAGGCGAGGTAGCTTTGTGCTGAAGAAGATATGAGGGTGCTTGCATGAGAATCAAGACGAAGCTGCGCATCATTACGGGATCTTCCATAATTGCCATTTTGATATTCTGCGCGGTGACCATCTTTTCGGCAAGACAGATCCGGGAAATCTCCCGGGAAATCTCAACTGCGGATCAAATCGTCGAGGAAATAGTCGGACTTCGGGCCTTGACCTATGATTATGTCCTATACCGAACAGAACGAACCAGAATCGAGTGGTGGGCTGCCTATGATGAAATAGGAAGACTTCTGGCTCCTTCTTTATTTAAAAGAGAGGCACAACCCGAATTGTTGAACGGTGTGATCGACAAGCATGAGACCGTAGGGGAAATGTTTCTCCAAGTAGTTCGAAGCTTCGAAACACGAGGCAAAGAGCGGATCTCACAAGACGAGCCGGAAAACAGGCTGATTGCCCGGCTCCTCTTGATATCCAGAGAAATGGTTTCCGATGTCTTCAAACTTGCCCAATTGAGCGATCAGAAAGCGATAGCGGTTCAGCAAAGAGCCAACGGGCTGAACATGGTCATTTTGCTCTTTCTTTTCTGCACGATTGCCATGAACGCTTTTTTTGTCGCCAGGGCTTTGTTTAGATCGGTCATCAAGCTTCAGGAAGGCATTGGAATAGTTGCAGCCGGGAAGCTGGATCATAGGGTTGGAACCGGCTCAAAGGATGAGATCGGTCAACTGTCGGAAGCCTTTGACAAAATGACTGAAAGCCTTGAGAAGCTTACCGTATCGCGTGATGAGCTGGCCGGGGAAGTCACGGAACGAAAACAAACGGAGAAGAGACTCAAAGAAACAATGGCGGAACTGGAGCGTTCCAATAAGGAGCTCGAACATTTTGCCTATGTCGCCTCCCACGATTTGCAGGAACCCTTGCGTGCGGTCGCATCTTTCGTGCAGTTGCTGGAGCGCCGCTACAAGGGCAGACTGGATTCCGATGCCGACCAGTTTATTTTCTACGCAGTCGACGGCGCCAGGCGGATGCAGTCCCTCATTGAAGATCTTCTGGCCTATTCACGAGTGGACAGACGCGGGAATCCCCTTGAGGCAGTCAATATGGAGGCCGTCCTTGAGCAGATGATCGGCGGACTCCAAACAGCCATGGAAGAGCGGGCCGGCATGATTTCACATGATCCCCTGCCCATCGTGTCCGCCGATTCTACCCAGATGGTGCAGTTACTCCAGAACCTCATCGGCAACGCCCTAAAGTTCCGAGGGGAAGATACTCCAAAGATTCACGTCTCTGCTGAACCGCTGGACGATGAGTGGCTCTTCTCCGTTCGCGACAACGGTATTGGCATCGACGGTGAGTTTTATGAACGCATTTTCAAAATTTTCCAACGCCTTCACACCCGAACGGACTATCCAGGCACCGGGATTGGTCTTGCTATCTGTAAGAAGATAGTGGAACGGCACGGCGGTAGGATTTGGGTGGAGTCGGAACCGGGAAATGGATCTATTTTCTACTTCACGATTCCTCGCAGCGAAGTCGGTGTACTTTGAACATTAAAGTTATCACCACGAACCATGGGTTAGCCCGCCCACCTATTCAGCCTGCGGGAGCAGGTGGACGAACCGGTATTTTCTGCGCGAGCGACGGTTCGGGTTGGCCTTTGTCTTCATCCGGGAGATGAAGCATTTTTCGGCCTCTTCGGATGTCTCGAAAATCCAGGCCTGACGATGCAGCGTTTTCCCTCCGGCTCCGCTTTCCTTGCAGACCCGAAACGCTTCTCCATATCGCTCCATCCAGATGATGTAAAACGCCTGGCGGGGACTGTCCGGAGCGACCAGGTGGGCGCTCTTTACGAGCTCGGGGCCAAACATCCTCAGTTGGATCATGAGTAGGGTGTCCTCTTCATCTTTCGTTTACGTGAAAAGCCATCTTCTCCTTCAATATTTTCATAGTAAAAGGCCTTTTCCCTTGAATAGCAAGGACTTTGAACATCTGAATCGTGATTTTCAGGCGGCGGCAAGCCCGCTGCTCCAACTGGTTAACTAATACTCAAAAGTTAACGAGTTTAAAAAACCTCACCCTCCCAGAGATCGTTAGTCGAATCAGCCCCTTAAAAAGGCCTTTTCTCTTGTCTCCAAAAGACCTCTCCCCATAAAACCGGTTATCTATTTTCTATAATGTGGACAAAAGATGGCGAGTTTGTGTAAAATCGGCCGCATCGATTGCAACTCAACGCAAAAGGGCGGGGAAAATCCGATGCAAAAAGGAGAAAATCACAACCACCCGAGGAAGGGCTCCAAGATCAAAGTCGAGCCCATAAAGTCGGTCAAGGACATCAAAGCCATGAAAAAGCTCCTCGCAAACAGGCCCCGGGATCTCGCTCTTTTTACCATCGGCATCAACACCAATCTTCGGGCCGTCGATCTTCTCCAGATAACGGCCGGCCAGGTGAAACATCTGCGGTCCCTCGATTCCTTCGAAGTCAAAGAGCAGAAGACCCAAAAGCCAAGGCGGGTCACCTTGAACAAGGTCTGCATCGATACCGTTCAAAAGCTTCTGGCCTCACGAGAATACAGAGACGACGAGTCTCTTTTCGCAGGCCAGCGGGGATCCCTCACCGTCCCTTCCGTAAACCGCCTGGTCAAGGGGTGGTGTGCCGCCATCAACCTCAATGGAAACTTCGGCGCCCACACCCTCCGGAAAACCTTCGGCTACATCCAGCGCGTCGTCTACGGCACGGGACTCCCCGAGCTCATGGTCTGCTTCAACCACAGCACGCAGCGTCAGACTCTCGAGTACCTGTGTATCCAGCCGGAGGAGATCAAAGGGGTGTATGCCAATGAAATTTAGTTCCCTCGGTTTTAGCTGGCCCATGCTATAAAGAACTTCGAGGGCGGGTGGACAAGACGGGAGAAGAAGCGGAGCAACTCGCAGCGGGAGATATTCATGGCCGATAAGACGGGAACCAGAAGCACGGACGAGGCTTTCTACAAACTACTGCAAGTAGCGGGTGAAAGCATTCTGAAGCTAGCCGGTATAAAGGAAGGATACCCTTACGAGGTTCAATCCGAAACACTCAAGTCCAAGAAGATTTCCCCGGACATTGTCGCCATTCCTTTGAGAAAACCTGCCGACGTGGTTATCATGGAATTTCAGGGCTACCACGATCCTTTCATTCGCCACCGTTTGAGTGCGGCTGCTTCGCTTTATTGCGAACAGAAAAAGTACAGCGGCCCTCTTCTGCTCGTTATCTTCTACACCGAAAGCGCCTGGCACAGGGCCGCTCTTCCCCTCGTGATGGAGGACAGCTCCGGAGCCTACGGCATTCGAGGGCAATTTCGTGAGATCATCCTGGAAGAGCTCGAAGAGGAAGAGCTTTTGAGAATGGATCCCCGCCTGGTGATCTTGGCTCCGTTTACTGCTTCGCGGCAGGTTACCGGACCGGAGTTGATCGACAAGGCCCATCGTTGGACTCAGATAGTAAGAGAAAACTATTCCGGAGAAGCTCTCACGGAAGTCATCGATATAATGGCCTTGTTTCTTTTGAGCAGGTTCCATAGAATTACGATAAAGGAGGTAATCGAAATGTTGAACTTCGATTTGGCCGATACTGCGGCGGGAAAAGAGCTCATTCAACTGGGCGAGGAACAGGGAATTAAGAAGGGAAAAATCGAAGATATCATCGAAGCCCTGGAAACCAAATTCGGATGGGTGCCCGAAGACGTCATTGAAAAAATCAACCGGATCGACAACAGAAGCGCCCTAAAACATCTCCTGCGCTTTGCCATTCAGGTGGACAGTATGGATATCTTCAAGGCAAAGCTGGAACAGCTCGCAAGCGAGCTATGAAGATGATGCTCTTCCATGTGATCGAGAAGCTGAACTTCGATTTGGCTCTCTGAATCGGATGGTGGAGATGAAAATTATCGGCGCGCCGATAATTTTCTGTATTACTGATTCATTTCGAAAAGTTGCCGGATTTTGTCTATGGTTTTCAAAAGCTCTTCCCGCTCGCTTGCCTGCACGGAACGCCAGTCCAGTCTTTCCAGCCTATGCTCCAGATCCAAAATCCTTGCCCGGATGATTTGGATCGGCTCCCTTTGCGTTCTTGCTATCTCACGCACCTCATCGCTTTGCAGCTCCCTTGCATTGATCCTTCTGAAGAGGGCAACCATGGCCCTGGGGGTCTTCTGTCTGGCCACCTCAACCAATGTCCGTTTTGAGTAGGCGTTCGTCTCCCTGATTTCATCCTTTATGGAATCGGGCAGTTTGTTCAGGCTGAGGATTTCCGAAACCGTCGATTGCTTCTTTCCAACTGTCGCGGCGAGCTGCTCCTGACTGTAGCCGTATTGGCGCATCATTTGATCGAAGGCTTCGGCCTCCTCGATGGGCTTTAAGTTGTCGCGCTGGAGGTTTTCAATGAGAGCGATCTCCAGGGGATCTCCCCTGGTCACGATAACCGGAGCTTCACTAAGGCCGGCCATTGCGGCCGCCCTGAAACGCCTCTCGCCGGCAACCACGAAGAACAGGTCCATCTGCTCATCCCTTCGTACCAGGATGGGCTGAAGGACACCTCTTTCCTTCACGGATTGACTCAGATCCTCCAGGGCCTCCGGATCGAAATACTTGCGCGGCTGGTTAGGATCGGGTCGAATCTGGACCAGGGGTACCCGGTAAAACCCTCCGTCCTGCAGCTCAAGTTTTGCCGGATGATCGGCTACGGTTTCCTGCGGCCGGGTGAGCTTCGTTTTCTCACCCGAAATGAGCTTTCTCATATCCGGCATAACGAAAGGACCTCCTCCGTGAGGTGCTTGTAATCCCTGGCTCCGCTACTGTTCGGCTTGCAGATGAAGATGGGGGATCGCACGATGTGGGCCTGATTCAACGCCTCATTTCGGTGAATGACGGAATGAAAAATGAGATCCCGATGGGCTTCGAGCTCGCCCATAACCCAGTCGTTGGTGATCTTGTTGCGCTGATCGAACTTGGTGAGCAGAATCCGAATGGTAACCCCATGATCTTTTCCCGCCCGCTTGACGATCTCAACCGTTTCCATGAGATCGGCAAAACCCTCGAGGGCATAGCGCGACATTTCCACCGGCACGATAATCCAGTTGCAGGCATACAGGGCATTGACGGTGAGCGTCCCAAGAGAAGGGCGGCAGTCGATAATAATGAATTCATAGTCCAGGTTCTCTATGGCCTTATGGAGTATGGCTTCTTTAAAAAGCTCGGGATTGAGGATTTGCTCTGCCCGGTCGAGGCGCAGATGCGACGGCGCCAGATAGAGGTTTTCCACTTTGGTCTCCAGGATGCACCGGGCTATATCGATCCTATCGAGGAAGACGTTGTGGATTCCATGCTCAAAGCTCCCCGGCTCGGTCCCCAACCCGATGGTGGAATGAGCCTGAGGGTCCAGATCGATGAGGAGCGTTCGATGCCCTTTCATTGCCAGCCCGCAAGAAAGGTTGATCGATGTGGTCGTCTTTCCGACACCGCCCTTTTGATTGATTATGGAAATGATTCGCCCCTTACTCATTCGGCTCACCTTTGCGTATTGTGCTCCACAGCTTCAGATAGTGGATCTCAGGTCCCAATTCGCCGTATCCGTTATCTTTCTAGCATTCACGCCCCGCAATGGGAATTGAAAAACAGGCGCCAATCTAAAATGAGAGCTTTTTCACAACATATCGTCCTTCAAACTGCGTCCTAACTTCCAAAGATTTTCATTGACATTACTGGGAAATTCACCCTATGCTCCTTGAGACATACAACCACCACTTTACATAGGAGAGGAAATATGCCCCAAGGGATCATCATTTCAATCATCAACCACAAGGGAGGTGTGGGAAAATCCACCGTTGCGGTCAACCTGGCTGATGCGCTCGGAAGGATGGGCAAGAAGGTCCTCGTTGTAGACATGGATCCCCAGTCAAACACCTCTTCCATTCTCGTTCCTTCCTCCAAAATACGGCACTGTCTTTACGAGTTTTTCGATAAGGAGACCTACAGTATACCCGTATCCGATCTCATCTACCCAACCGACTACAACAACGTCTACTGCCTGCCCAATATCGACGATACTTCGGCCATTGAATCGGAAATCATCACCCAGGCTCCTGCCAGCCTCAAACTCCTCAAGGACCGTTTGCGTCAGTACGCCATAAATAACTTCGACTATACAATTCTTGACAACCCTCCCAATATGGGCAGTTTCGTCTATTGCTCCCTTTTTGCTTCAGACTTTGTGATCGTTCCCATCAAAGCAAGCAGCGTTTTCTCTCTAAAAGGCCTGGCCAAAGCCATGCAGAGAATCGAAGAGGTGAAAAGGCAAGGCAACTCGGATCTTAAATTCTTGCGACTCCTCATCAACATGCTCGACAAGCGAACGTTGATCAGTCGATCAGTTACTACGCAAATCAATGAAGCATTTGGAAGCGAGAAGATTTTTTCAACAACCATCCCGGTGAACACTGCTTTCGACCGGGCCGAATCCAACTCAGAAACCATTTTCAGGCTTGATACCGGATGTGCGGGAGCTAAAGCATTCAAAGACCTGGCCAGAGAGCTCAATACGATCATCGAGGAATATACCACCACGAACGGGGCCGTAAATGAGTGAGGTGAGACGCAGAAAGAAAGGATTAGAGGGATTCGGATTCAGTATACCGGAAGCCTTGAAGGAAGCCAAAGATCAGATGGATCGGGCTCTTGAGCCTGTTCCATCCCCCGGTCCAGATGTCATTGTATCCATAGTCCCCGCCATAAAATCTGATGCATCACCCGCTCTTGCGTCTGATAATTTGACTGCTAAAACGCCTGCTACTTTGGGTGCTACTTCGCCTGCTACTTTGCCTGATAAAACGGCTGATAGTAGCACCCAAAGTAGCACCCAAAGTAGCACCCAAAGTAGCAGGCGAACACCCGTTTTAGCACCCGTTTTAGCAGGCACGGTATCAGCCGTAGTAGCAGGCGAAGTAGCACCCGCAGTAGCAGGCACAGTAGCAGGCGAAGTAGCATCCTCAGTAGCACCCGAAATCCCCCCTTCGCAGCCTGTATCATACGACCCTAAAAACGAGGGACACATACTTACCAAACACCAGTTAACTGTTTATCTTTACTTGCTTAATAACGGTTCACCTGGCTTTACAACCCATCCTGACATCTGCTCTGCCACAAATATCAAATATCCCACAGTCCGAAAAATCATCAAGAATCTTATGTCATTGAAATTGATTAATTATAACCACTATCACCAGGGAGCTAGACAAGGCTTAACTTATGAATTAGATCTTCGCTACCGTCTTGAGCAAAAAGGAAGGGTCGCTTTGCTTCGATATGACCCAGAGTATCACCCGGAGTATCAGGCAGAGTATCACCCGAAGTATCAGGCGCAGTGTCAGCCGCCCCTTTTCCCTTATAGTAGTAGTAGTTTCTTTAAAAAAACTACTACTACTAAGACTGGCGATCCACCTGGCACTGCACCCGACGCCACGACCGAAGAGCAGGCCATCGAGCAATTTCTCCAAACCGATCCCGAGCTCGGTTATTGGCGCGACAAGGGCTTGACCTTAAAGCAGATCCAGCAGTGGATGAAACTCTCCAACACAAGCGCCGCCGATATTTTTCAATCACTTTGTCATTGCCGGTTTGAGATGGTTGATCTCGATCTTGAAACATCAAAGCCCGTAGAAAATGTTTTCAACTGGTTCTACCGCATGATCGAAAGAGTTGGATACTATCCTGCCCCTAAAGGCTATAAGTCCTTTCGGCAAAGACAGATAGAAAGAGAGCGGCTCCTGCTCGATGAGAGAGCAAAAGAGATCAGGGATCTCCAGGAGATTCGACAGAATAAATACGAGCAAGAGCTGGAATTGGCCTTCCAGGAAATGATGAATGATCAGGGGGGGGAGTTGTTTAAAATCTGCCTTTGCAGAATTCCCCCGATGGCTAAGGAAATTTCAAGAGGCAAACTCTTTGAAAGCACCATGAAAGTTGCTTTTGAAGAGTACACGCAGGAAAAGGAACGGGAAACATTGGCCAAAGCCACGTGCCAACAGCTCCAGTGAGCATGGTGCGTTCAACACAGAAATTGCAGAAGAAAGTTGTAAAATCTTCGTATACTCCGCTCGCAAAGCAAGACGGGTAGCTACCTAATCCTATCCAGCCGGTAGTTTCCCACCCGGTCCGAGAAGACGGTCCACTCTTCTTTGCAGTCGCGCAGATATTTTTTGAGATCGTCTACCGCCCACCAGACTTTTTGCTCTTCATCTTCAGAGATGTTCAGCGCCCGAGCGAGAGCTTCCTTCGAAGCGTAGCCCGGGTAATGATCCGCAAGCTTCTCAAAGAGCATCCAAAGCCTCACATGCCCCCTTAACGGATTTTCCGGACGGGCTCGCTCCGCCTTGTTCCGTACGATCCTGATCCTTTGCATTCCAACCAGAGTCCATCTCCCCCGCGTGATCGCTATCTCCAGGCAAAACGGCTCCAGCTCTTTGTTAAACCGCTCCTTGAGCTTGTAGGTCCTCATCTTCAGGGATTCCTCCTCATCCGGGACGAGCTTCCTGTCGAGCCTTCGCTCCGAATCGATGTGGACCCACTCCATGATGTATTCATCGACTTCCCGCAGGGTGAGGTTCGTTTGGGGATACATGAGAAAGAACTCAAGGAGCCTTGCCATGCCGCGGCTGAGGATTTTTGCTATCTCGCCCGCTTCGATCATTCTCGATACCGGATCGTACGCGATGTCTCCGTGGGAATCTTCGGCGAGGCCCCCAAGGGAGATGACCCGCATCACCTTGGACCAGCGGAGAGGATGGGAAAGATCCGTCGCGGCAAAATCGACGGCGGCTCGGTAATGCCACTCGTTCGGGTCTTGGTTTGCGAGCCAGTCCCTTACGTCTTTTAATGCTCCGCAAGCAAGGCGCTTTGCTTCCATGGGGTCGATGATCCATTCCGAGCGCTCTCCAGGCTCCAGGATTACGGCAAGAAGCCTTTTTGCAAACCTTTGCATCTCGGGTTGCCCGCCGAGCTCGAGCAACCGGGCTGCCGGAAGATCGAGGGCGGTTTCCAGCTCTACGCCAAGGCATCTGGCGGACCGGATGAGCCTTTCGAAGGAAAGAGCGGAGCGGGCTGTCGATGGAAGGATATAGTCCGGCAGTTCACGCCCCCGCAGCCTTTCTTTGAACTTTCCCGGAAACCACAAACAGTCGTTTGCTTCTTCTCCCTGCCGGAAATAGGCTGCATTGACCGTCGTGAGAATTTCATCGGCTTCCTGGCGATGTAAAACGTTCAAGAGTCTTCCAAGAGTCACCACCCATTGCCAGCGGCCTCCATTCCCGACGTCGAAGGATCTTCTCGCCTCCTGGAGGAAGGTGCGGAACGCAAACGCTTCGGAGCGCTCCACCGTCTCTTCCATGTATTTGAGGATCGAGCCCGAAAACCTCGATACCTGCACGCCGATGTCACGCAGGTAGATGGGCTCCTGAGGCAAAACGGCATCGAGGCGGCTGATGAGATCCTTCGATCTTTTCCTCAATTGATGGGCATGAGTGTTCGGGAAGGGATTCCTGGGGATACCGGAAAGCATCTGCTCGAGAATGGATCGCATGAGATCGTGAAGAGACCCTTCGGATGGGTCGATAGAGGTTCCGATTCTACCGGCCTGGACCAGCTCGTCCAGGGATTCCATGGCGGGAAGCGTAACGGGATGCTCGATGATGCACTTTGGAGGGATATAGACCTTGTCGAAAAGCAGGCTCAGCAAAGCGAGCTCCCGACGTACCCTTCCAACATGAGACAGGTCATAGGGAATCGAGCCGCAGATCTTGTCCAGCTCTCCGTAGTAGACTGATCTTACCCGCTTTTCATTGCCTTCCGTCACCTATTTACCCCCTTTTCGGTACCCACCCAACTCATGTCAAAACCGATAATCAGCCCCTACCGTATGATAGTCTCACCCGAAGGTCTAGACCTGCTGCTCTTATAAATCCGCCATAGATACCAAAGCCCTGCGGGAATTTAAAGTTTCAAGGAAGGTGTGAATTCCACCAGACATGCCAATCCGGGTGCTATTTCCGGAGGAATGATAGCAGGGAGATGACATGGAAAAAGATTTTTACAAAACGGAGGAAGTTGGTGCCTTTTTTGGCGTGAGCAAATGGACCGTCTATCGCCTCATCAAGAAGGGAAAACTCAAGGCTGTCAAAGTGGGAAGGCAGTTGAGGGTTGCTGCCGAGGATCTGAAAAAATTTTTGAAAGAGCTAAAAAAGCCTGTGCAGAAGTGAGCAGATGTGAGCAGGAGTTACGCCCTAAATTTGCAATTTTACTCAAAAAAAGCATATCTACCCTGGACGCCTAAACCGAGAGGAGGTGACACAGTATGGCGAACAGGGAAAGTGTTGCAAAGAAAGTTGCACAAAAGCGGGGGATCAAAGTTGTCGAGGCCAACGCCACGCTCGGGGCCACCATCGAGGCTATTCAGGAAGCCCTCAGGAGCGGCGAGGAAGTCCAGTTCGTAGGCCTTGGAACCTTCAAGCCCAAAACTACCGCGGCAAGGAAGGGAAGGAATCCCAGGACCGGTGAGACTATCAACATTCCGGCCAGAGTCGTTGTCAGGTTCAAGGCATCCAAAAAGCTCTTGGGCCAGTAGGCGGAAAGGAGGGAAAAGACCATGGTAAAGAAAAAGCCGCCAAAGAAAAAGACCGAAGACCCCATCCTCAAGGAGGCGGAGTTCAAAAGGGAGGATGTGGCCAAAAAGCTCATTCCGCTGAACGTCCTTTCGGGGAGGGAAGCCGAGAGAGCGGCGGATAGGGCCATCGACAATGTGCTCTGCGCCATCACCCATGTTTTTGGAGAAGGGGATGTCGCCCTTCCCGATTTCGGGCTCCTCAAGGCAAGTAAGAACCAGAGAACCGGTCAGATCCGGATCATTTTCATTGCCTCCGGCAAGCTCAAGCAAGCCGTCGAGGCAAGGCTCAATGCTCTTCCTGCGCCGCCTGCTCCGGCCGAATCGGCAGGGCCTGCGCAGCCGGTACCCGAGCAAACGCTTGAGTCACAGGTATCCGCACAATCTTCAACCGAGTCAGCTCCGTTGCTTCCGGTGCCCGACCAGGTCGCAGCTCCGGGTGGAGAAAGCCAGGCTTCGGCCGAGCCATCCCAGGCACCATCCGAGACTGGAGCGGAGCTCCAAACGCCGCCCGAGGCCCTCGAGCCGGTTGAATCATCCCATGAGGCATCGGGACAAACGGTCGAGACAACGGGAGAAGTCCAGGAAACTTCGTCCCTGGAGCCTTCACCGGGATCTACGGGAAGTGAGCCCGCCGCAACCGAGGTTTTCGATACCGGCGCTCCCTCCGAAGCTTCGGAGGAATCCAAAGTCCGGACCATCGAATCGGTCTCGCTTGAAGGTCGGACCTTGCTTGCCAATGACCGGCAGTACGGTATCGCCGAAAACCTCACAATCCTCGATGTCAACGACAACGTCATGAATTTTGCCGATCTCACGGCGGCGCTCCAGCACCTGGCACTCGTTTCGAAGATCGCCATCATCAGCGAGACCGCCTTCAGGGTCCAGGCGGTGAGCACCATCACCATCATCAACATCCTCAAAATCCTGCAGTACCGGGGACAGAGTTAAACAGAAGGCGATTTCAACCCACTTTTCACTCTCATCAGGGAAGGATCAAGTTTATGGCCAATGCACAGATTCTCAAGGGAAAGCTCAACAACTACCGCGCCGGCGCCAAGAACCCCCACCTTTCCATCGTCGACGGAACGACGAGCCGGCAGGTCGGGGTCGCGGACTTCGAAGGGGCCATCCATGATGCGCGGCCCGTCGTGAAGATGCTCGAAACCCACAACGGCTCCAGCCCTGTGGCCGACGTGGACGTTACGTTAGATGTCTACTTTGCAAGGGATGAGAGCGCAGCCTGACGCTTTACCGGGATGACGGACCTTCCGTCCCCGGGAAGCTAGGCGCCCTACCGTCCCTGCCTCTTCAGACAGGAGGGACTCTATGCAAGACGCACAAGCCATTCTCCACAGCCTCCCCGAAAGGGAGCTGCTTGCCAGATGCATCTGGGGCGAAGCGCGCGGCGAGCCCGTAGAAGGAAAACTCGCCGTCGCCCATGTGGTCATGAACCGCAAGGACGCCGATACCTACTACGGCCACTCCATAGCCGACGTGCTCCTCAGACGCTGGCAGTTTTCCTGCTTCAACGAAACCGATCCCAATCTTTCTCAGATTATCGATCTCACGGACAAGAACCTGGAGCTCACCTACTGCCGGGCCATTGCCGATGCGGTGGTCTTCGAACGCACCTCCGGCCGGAACGCCGATCCCACCGGAGGGGCCACCCATTACCACACGGCGAGCACCAAACCCTCATGGGCCGACAGTCCCCAGATGAAGCACCTTTGCCGGATCGGCAATCACCTCTTTTACAGAGAAATCCTCAAGCGCTCGGCGGAAGAGCATGGCGAGAATGCCCGGTCGATCATCGCGGATGCCGGGAACGTCCTTCAAGCCGCGGATGAATCGCTGATGGACATGCTCGACGAGATGAACGGCGGCGGTACGAGCTTAGGCGATACGACGGCAACCGATGTATCGGTTGTTGCGCAAGCCTGCCAGGACATCACCAACACGGTATCTGCGGCTTCCCAGGCCGTCAGTACCGCAAAGCAAGACGATCAGAAAATCACTCAAAACCGCTGATGGGAAAAGCTGCGCTGTTTCCCCAAGCGCTACAGGTATGGTCATGGAAGAAGAAAACGGCATTGTTTTCAAACCTCAAAACCCCGAGCTCAAGCACCTTTCCATCGTTGTCAGGGTAAGCATCATCGAGCATGAGACCTATGAGGCCAAGCTCTACAGCGTCACAGACGGAGACACTTTGCGTCTGCGTATTCTGCCGCTCGGCGTCGTCGAGAAAGTCCGCCTTCTTGGAATCGACGCTCCGGAGACCGGAGCCGACGAGAAGGCCAGGCAGCAATGCCGGCAGCTCGGGGTGGACATGGATACCCTGCACAAACTGGCCTTGATCTCCACATTCCACATTCAGTGGCTTTGCCCCAAGGAAGGCAGGCTCTGCATGAAGACCACGGACAAGCCACGGGATGAGAACAAGCGTGTGCTCGCCGGCGTTTTCGTTGGCGATCTTTGCGTCAACCGGCTCATGGTCGAGCACGGCTACGCCATGGCCTGGCGCGGCAATACGGGCTGGGAGAGCTACGAGGACCTGGAGCTTAGAGCCAGGGATGGCCGCAAGGGGATCTGGGGCCTTTGCGACGAGCCGTATTACCCCGCGTCATCGAAGAGCTACCATCGGCCGGGCTGCTCCAGCGCTCGATATGCCGCTAGAAGATTCGAGACGCTCATCGATGCCAAGGCCTCGGGACTTGCTCCGTGCTCCAATTGTATCCCGGACTATACGAGACCCGTTTAACGAGTTGCGTATCCCAATACGCAACACGAAAGAAAGGAGTTTTTGACATGTCAGCAAAAGCAATCATCGTGGGGGGTGGCGGCCCCTATGAAGGCAATAACCTTTGGGATGCTGTTGAAAGGTTGGTCGAGCAGGCCTACCGGACCCTCTACTACAGGGGCTTTGCAAAAAGCGATATTCGTCTCCTCACCTTCGGAGCTCCCCAGGATTTTGACCGAAACGGAGTATGTGACGAGAAATACTGTGATCCATGCAATGCCAAAATCCAGCAGTCCATCACCACCTGGGCCGCAGGGGCAACGGATGTTGTGGTCTATCTTTGTACTCACGGAGGAAACGACTCCCTGCTCATCAACGGGCTGGTGAGCCCCCCTGAATACCTTAGCGCCGCCTCCCTCGATTCCTGGTTCGATACTCTCCAAGCGAAGATCACGGGAAGGTTAATCGTGGTGATCGATTCCTGCTATTCGGGAAGCTTCATCGATAGTTTGGTTGCTCCCTCCGGAGCTCCCAACCGGATCGTCGTCTGCGGCACGGGTGACAGCCAGTGCGGCTACTTTGTGAATCACGGGTCCATATCCTTTTCAAGCTACTTTTGGCCCCGCATTCTCAAAGGGGAATCCATCTGGACCGCCTTCAGCAAGGCACGCGATACCATGGCCTGTTGCACCGCATACCAGACACCGGTTCTAAACGACAATGGCAACGCGGTCGGAAACGAGCCCGGCGATGGCACCCTTTCCTCCTCGACCCACATCACCACGGGAACCATCCAGCAACTCCCCGCATCCGATCAGAAGGTGATCATCGTGGCCGGAGCTTCCAACCCCGGCGGAAGCGATCCCACCGCATCGGCCATAAAGCATGTGGCAGGCCTGGCCTATCACGTGCTGCGCTCTCGCGGGTATGCCGGGACGAACATCAAGGTGCTGGGACCCTCCGGTATTCCCGGATACGATCTTCCCGCCACCCTCTCAAACCTCATGAGTGCCATCCAATCCTGGATTCCCGGCTCCTCCAACGCTCTCATCTACCTGGTGGGGTACGGGGCGGCAGGCTCGTTTAAAATCAATGCCGCCGAAAACCTCGCCCCGGCTGTCCTTGCCGGCTATCTCAATACCCTCCAAAGCGGCTACACGGGCAAAGTCGCCGTCGTTATGGACTCTCCTTTTTCGGGAAGCTTCCTTCCCGTGCTGGCTCCTCCGGTAGGAAAGCAGCGCATTGTCATCACAAGCGTCGATGCCGCAAATACCGCCAGCTTCGCAGTCGATGGCGATATCTCATTCTCTCAGCATTTCTGGACCGAGATCCTCGATGCCGACAACCTCAGGGAGGCCTTCCTAACCGCCAAAACCTCCGCCAGGTATTTCAATCCGAGCCGGATTGCCGCTCTCGATGACGATGGAAACGGGATCGGCAACGAAAGAACGGACGGCGAGCTGGCAAGGATCTTCTTTGTTTGAGCTTCGAGTCGCGTGCTTCGGGTTGCGAGTCGGCTATTCATAAGCTCGTAACCCGAAGCCGGAAAACCAGGAGGGCGGTATGAAAAAAGCTCTACTCGTTGGTATTAACGACTATCCCGGCACTTTCAACGATCTTCTGGGCTGTGTGAACGACGTGCGGAACATGTGCGGCGTTCTCACCTCCTACTTCGGTTTTACCAAGGAAAACATCAACATTCTCACGGACAGGAACGCAACTACTTTCAATATCACCAAAGCCCTGGAAATGCTCGTCCATGAAGCCAAATCGGGGGATTTTCTCGTCTTCCACTACTCCGGTCACGGCTCTCAGGTGCCGGACACTGACGGAGACGAAAAGGACCGCCTCGACGAGATCATCTGTCCCTACGATCTGGACTGGCAATCCAACGTCATTCGGGATGACGACTTGAGCAAAGTCTTCGAGCCGGTTCCGGCAGGAGTGCACATCGAGGTCATCCTCGATTCCTGCCACTCCGGAACGGGGTCTCGCACCGCAGGCAACGGGTACTGCCGGAAACGCTTTCTCCCTCTTCCGGAAAAATTCCTTCCGAAGGAGAGCACGAGCAGGAAAGTCACCCCCATAAAGCCTGAAAAGATCCAGGTCCTCTGGGCCGCCTGCCGCGCCAATCAGTTTGCTGCCGACGCATACATCGGCGGCAAGTACGGAGGGGCCTTTACGACTTCTCTTTGTGAATCCCTTGCGGAGACCAAGGGCAAGGTCGGCAGGTACGATCTTCTCAAATCCGTTCAGGAAAAACTCAAGAAGGGCGGCTACAACCAGGTCCCACAGCTCGAGACGGCAAGAAAGTTCAAAAAGATTCCCTTCCTCGGTTAGGAGAATTTCCGTGAGCACCTATCTCATCAAGTCGGCGTACTTCTACTTGCTCGGGCTCGCCATCTTCTCCCTGTACCTGTGCCTTCGAAACGGCCCCAGAATGATCACCTTCAAGGACACGATTTACCACGTCTTCGTGCTCATCTTCGGCCTCTCCCTCGTTCAGATCCGGGACTGCATCACCCTCATCACCAGCCCCCTCGGTCCGACCTGGTGGGTGCCCCTCGTGTGCAAGCATGCAAGCCTATGGGTTTACGTGCTCATCCTGCTTTGCGTGAGAACCTGCGAAATGCGGGAGCCTGAAAAATAGACCGATTCACCAACTCACCGACTATGAAAGGAGTAACAGCCATGGCAAATCCAGGACCCAACGTGTACGTCGGACCCACGTATCTCTATTACGCAAACCCTTTCCTGCTCAACAAAAACACCCAGGTACGGATCTACAACAAGACCACGGGCAAGTTCGTCCGGACCTGGGATATAGAAGGGTACATCAAAGGCTTTGAGAGCAACGTCAAGATGGAAGGCAACTGGCCCGTTTCGCAAGGGATCGCCGCCGGCTGCGATGTTTTTGCCATCTACGACGAAGAGCGCCAGTGGAACAGGCTCCAGGCGATCAATGCCTCGAACGGCGAGATGTGGCGCACCGAAGAATGGAATGCAAACGTCTAAAATTCGGTGAATCGGTGAGTAGGTGAAGCGGGGAATCGGAAGAAAATGATCTCTTAGCCACTATGTCCGATTCACCCAATCACCCAATCACCGATTCACCGCTCTCAAAGGTTCGTCATGTTCAGTGCATGCACACCGGAATACGCAGCGCTGCTCTTCAGGTGGGAGGTGACCATCATTTCGATGGGCTGCATCATCCTGCTCGTTACAACGGCCATGCTCGGTATGAGGATCACCCAGGGAAAACGCATCCGGAAGGCAGCCTTCTGGATGACCATCGTGATGCCGCTTTTCCAGTTTCCGGCATCGGCCATGCGCTTCTTCGTCTCCTCATCTCCTTCTTTCAAGCTCGCAAATCCCATCTACTCCTACATCGATCTATTCTGGAGCCCGATTTGCACCCTCTTTATCGTCTGGCTCTACCGAAAGCACCTGATCGATAGCTGCCCTGCCTGCCTGCTCGATGTTCCCAAAGAGCGCATCGCTTACGCCATTCATGTGAAAAAAATCTTTCTTGCCATGGCTGCAGGATTCCTCTGCTCGTTTGCCGCTCACACGCTCTTTGTCTCGGAATGTCCCGAGCGAATGATTCCGCTTTTCTGTTCCTTGCTGACCCTGGCCTCTGCCGGCGCCATGGCGGAGATCGTCTTCTCGAGGATTCTTCGCGAAAGGGTCGCTCTCATAAACTACTCCTGGTTCTGGTACGTCGGCGCCTGGACCTACTTCGTGACACGGGTATGAAGAAGATGCAATCAGGCGAATTCTTTTCATCCCAGGAATTGAAGAGCCTTATCACCTCGGCGCTGCTCGCCATCTTCGGCGGCTTTGCCAAGATGTTTTCCGCCCAACAAAGGCTCAGTTTTCAGCAATTTCTATCGTGCTCAATCGTCTCCGGCTTCGCCGGAGTGATGGCAAGCTATCTCGTTCGCTACATGAACCTTCCGCCCTTCTTGCAAAACTTCATCATCGGCATGTCGGGCTTTGCGGGGCCAACCACCCTGAAGCTCTTTGCCCTCATCTACGAGGAAAAGCTCGGTTTCAAGCGTTCCGGAAACGGAACGTCTCCAGCAAGCGATGAAACACCCCCAACAGGCAATTCCTAACAACACAAAGGAGGAAATCTCATGCCCAATTTTCTATTCGTCCTCGGAACCGACGATCCTTCCCGGGCAACCCGCTGCTTTCAGCTCGCCAAGGTTGCCGTTGAGAGCGGCAACTGTGCCCACGTCTTTCTGGTAGACGACGGGGTGGTATTCGCGAAAAAGGAAACTCCGCCCGCTCAGGCAAAAACCGGCGATGGAGTGGCTCAGTACCTTCCCGCTCTTCTCGAGCACGAAGTTCCCATCCATACCTGACTACCCTGTGCCAGAGCCCGTCAGATCGACGAGCCCGATCTTCTCCGGACGGCCTTCTTCGATACGGCCAAGTCACTCATCGAGATTGCCCAGGAAGCCAAGGTTTTCAATTTCTAACTTGCATGAGCTGAATGCTGGACACCGGTTTACGGTGTCCAGCAGGGGGGAAACATGGATTGGATATTGGCGAACATGGTCAGCGGATACCACGCCATCGAGCGGATTGCAAACTGGGCAACCACAAACCCCGCCCCGGCGTTCTTCTTTGGAGCCTTTCTCTGGGCTCTTCTCAATACCATCGTAAAGCTCACCCCGACGAGTGCGGACGATATCGTAGTCGATATCATCGCAAAGGCCCTCAAAACCGCATACGACAAAGCTTTCAGGCGAGACAGAGACTCTTTTGGAGGTTTTTGAGATGGGAAGGTCGAAAAAGGCCAAAGCCCGCTCAGTGGGACAAGCACTGGCGGGCTTTGAATCCGAAAAACACCTTTTTGTGAAACAAGGCAAATCAACATGGATAAAATAGGGGAAAATGCCCAAAAAATCAAGGAAATTCAAGAAAAAGCCCAGGCAAAAATAGAAGAAGAGCGCCAAAAATTCGAGCTTCCCAAAGCCCCATCGAGCCAATTCAGCGAAGGCGAAATCCACAAAGCCCTCAAGTCGGAGCAGGACGGCGATGCATGGCTTTTCATCCGCGTCTACCGGGACCGGCTCTGCTACGACCATGCAGCCAGGTGCTGGTACGAGTGGAAGGGGCACTACTGGGAAGAGGACCGGATTGAAGAAGTCTTGGCCGCTCTCGAGGCGATCGTTGAGATCTACGCCAAAGAGGCCTCCCGCTGGAGCTGGGTAGCACTCAAAGCCGCCAGGGAAAACAATACGGAGGGCCGGAAAACGGCTGAGCTCAAAGAGCACCAGTTTCTCAAGAAAATCTCCGTTATCCAGAAAACCTTCTGGAAGCACGGAGTCCTCACCATGGCCGCTGCCGGCAGAAGATCTCTTGCCATAACCGGTCGGGAATGGGACCGGGATCCATGGCTGCTCGGGTGCAGTAACGGAGTGATCGAGCTAAAAACGGGCGCCTTCCGTGCGGGGCGCCAGTCCGACTACATCAAAACCCTCTCTCCCACCGCCTGGAAGGGAATCAACGAGCCGGCTCCTACGTGGGAGAAGTTCATCTTGGAGATCTTTAACGGCAGTCAGGAGCTTGCCGCCTACATCCAACGCCTTCTCGGCTACTCGATCACGGGAGTAACGCGGGAAGATGTCTTCCCCATCTTCTGGGGACAGGGGCGAAACGGCAAGGGCACCATGCTCGAAACCCTCCAGTTTGTCCTCGGGCCTCTGGCAAGACCGGTAAAATCGGAGCTCCTTCTCGATCAGAGCAGAATCCGGCCAAGCAATGCCCCGGACCCCGATCTCATGAGTCTGCGGGGCCTTCGGATCGCCTGGGCTTCCGAGACGGGCGAAGGAGGAAGGCTCAATGAGGGAAAAGCGAAAATACTTTCCGGAAGCGATACCATAACGGCGAGGCCTCCCTATGCCAGAGCCGAGGTGAGCTTTTCTCCGACGCACAACGTCTTTTTGCTCACCAACTACAAGCCCAAAGCCAGCCCCAACGACTATGCCCTCTGGAAGCGCATCCACCTGGTGCCCTTTACCGTTTCCTTTGTCGACGATCCTCGCTCGCCCAACGAGCGAAAGAAAGACCACGAGCTCAAAGTGAAGCTTTGTGCCGAAGCCCCTGGAATTCTGGCCTGGCTCGTCCGCGGCTGTCTGGAGTGGCAAAAGCAAAAGCTCAATCCACCCGAGATCGTAAAGCAGGCAACCGCCCAGTATCGGGAAGGAGAAGACGATATCGGCCGGTTCATCTCCGAGTGCTGCGTGATCGATCGCAGGGCAACGGTAAAGGCGGGGAAGCTCTATGAGGCCTATGAGACCTGGTGCAAGGAAATGGGCCTTCCCAAGAACAGCGGCAGGCGCTTCGGGAGCAGCATAAAAGAGCGCTTCGATGTTACTCCAAGAACAAATTCGGGGATTTACTACATCGGAATAGGACTTTTGAGTGAAGGGTCCAGTGAACAGTAGTGAAGGGTGTGAAGTGTTTTTCCAAAACTTCTTTTGCTCAATTTTTGATTTCTATGGGGAGGTTTAAGAAAAACTATTCACACCCTTCACTACTGTTCACCAAAAGAAAGAGAGTCATGATCATCCTTTATTTGCTTCAAGCTGATGGAATAGCACCGAAAAAGGTCTCTTTGACCCACGGAGGGGAGTTTGCCTCTCCTTGCCCCGTATGCGGAGGCAAGGACCGCTTCAGGTGCTGGCCGGGCCAGGGAGAAGGCGGCAAATGGTGGTGTAGGCAGTGCAACCGGGGTGGGGATCTCATCCAATACCTTCGGGATGTGCGAGGGCTCTCCTACATCGATGCCTGTAAGGCTCTCGGAAAAGAGCCCCTCATGCGAAACCCTCTGCTCTCTTGGACCGGGAGAAACAATACGTCGGTGTGGCGGCCGGCCGAACCGGGCGAGGTAAGACCCTTGTGGCAGGAAAAAGCTGCTGCCTTTTCGGATCATGCGGAAAAGATGCTCCGGAGCACCGCAGGGGCATCAGTTCTTGAATGGCTCCGGAAGAAGCGTGGCTTGACCGATGCAACCATACGGGCTTTTCGCCTTGGCTGGAATCCCAGGGACATGTGGCGGGAGCGCAAAGCCTGGGGACTTTCCGAGGAGACAAAAGAAAACGGCCGCCCAAAGAAACTGTGGCTTCCTGCCGGCGTTCTCATCCCCTGTTTTACTGACGGGAAGATTTCGAGGCTGAGAATACGGCGTCAGGATCTCGATAAAGGTGAGCAGGATATCGATCCGGATGAAAAGAAAGGTCCCCGCTACTACGTGATTCCCGGCTCAACCGCCACCTCCATGGTCTTTGGCTCCAACACTCGTAACCTCCTTGTGATCGAAAGCGAGCTCGATGCGATGCTCCTCCTCCAGGAGGCAGGAAGCCTTGCCGGAATCCTATCCCTCGGCAATGCCCAGACGAGGCCTGATGAGGCTGCGGCCAGGCTCCTTCAAGAGGCCGATCTCATTTTCCTCTCCCTCGATGCCGACGATGCCGGCGCAAAGGAGTCCTGGCGCTGGTGGGCGGATCACTTCGAGCGGGCACGGCGCTGGCCTCCCGTAGGCGGAAAGGACCCGGGAGAGATGTTTGGCTCCGGAATAGATATCAAAGCCTGGATCAGGGCAGGCCTTGAAGCTTACGGCATGGGCGAAGCTTCTCCTGCCGCCCCTCAATCATCTGACCCCGCCGCGGCTCCGGAACTTCCCGCCGAAGCACTTCCTGAAAGCCTTCCTGTAGAACCTGCTACAGAGCTTCACTCAAAATTCCGGGCTCAGACAGATGGCTGGTATGCCTTGCTCATATCCGGAAAGACGGACAGGGACATTACAAACCTGGACCAGGCACTCTTTCTCTTTGCTGCGGAAACGCTCAAGAAGAGCCCGGATCTTGCCGCTACATGGGACCTTTTCCGGACGCGTTGGGAAAAGCACCTGCCCCGGCCTGCCTGGATCGTACTGGAAAGCCATCGGGAAATCCTGCAGCGAAGAGAAGGACAGGTACCGGAGCAAATAACGATGGACCGGCCTGCACGCCGGCCGTAGCGTCTCAGAGAGGATGAAACGCCATGAGATGGTCACAAGTAGACAACAACCGACCCGGCAGGCTGAGCTTCGATCAGCACCGCCGGATCGGCCGAGATGTAAAGCAGGTCGTAGAGCTCCTCAACCGGATCCACGCGGAGCTCTACCCTCACACAAAGCGCATTGGAAAGAAGGCCATGGCCGAATGCGACAAGGCCAGAGCTGCGGTGAGCCAGCTCAAGTGCCAGCTCGATAACGTCGTCTTTATCGATTGCCCCGAGCGCACGCATCACGAAAAGGCCCGGTGCTACTACGGGGGCTTCGATGAGCCCGAGGAGGTATCATGAAGGCCGTGCCTGTCTCCGAAAACATGTCAAAGGATCGTTCAGGATGCCCCAGAATCGATCTTCAGCCCCTTGGAAATAGTTCGGGGTGGGCGAAACCCTCCCACCCGTGGATGGATCTATTTTGGGCCTTAAACGAGACACCTCGATAAGTGACTGATTTAGAGCAAAGTTTTCCTTGGAGGTGGTTCAAAAACCCCACATCCCTTGCGAATCTTACAAATTGAGCTTTCGATGATGCAAACTATGCGAAATTACAAACAAAAGAAAGTCGATAGCGAGCTCGAAGCCATGATTATAGAGGCGATCCTCTTTATCCGGCGCCACGAGCCGCCCGAGGGCTACTTCGTCTCCTTTTCCGGTGGCAAGGATTCGATTGTCTCCCTGCATCTGGCATACATAGCCGGGGTCCGGTACCAGACCTTCTACACCAATACCGGCATAGACCCTCCTCCCGTTGTGGAATTCATAAGAAAGCACTACCCCCAGGTCCGCTTCCTCTATCCACGCTACTCCTTCTTTGAGGGCATCCGCCGAAACTCCCCTCCCTTACGTAACCGAAGGTGGTGCTGCGAGCTGCTCAAAAAAGATTCAACCGCCGCCATTCCTCTAAAGCACCGGATCATCGGCAACCGCAAGGAAGAGAGCATCCTTCGCCTTCACCAGGAGCGGGTAGACTACCAGTCCCGGCACCGCCTTCACCTCTACCGCCCCATCCACGACTGGAAGGAATGGGCCGTCTGGCAGTTCATCGAGCGCTACCAGCTTCCCTACCCATCGCTCTACGACGAGGGCTGGAGCCGGATCGGCTGCGTCGTCTGCCCCTACATCTGCACGAAGAACATGGTCCGGATCAACCGCAACCGCGAGCGCTGGCCCGGCATCTTCAAGGCCTTCGAGCACGCCGTAACCGACTGGTTCCATTCCCGGCAGGCCCGGGGCAAAGTCTTCCAGGAGGCCTCCGCCGAAGAGTACATCCAGAAATGGTACCGTGCCGATCTCTACAAGCCCCGCACCCGCAAGTCTGCCCGTTCCCGGCCCCTCCCCAGCTCATAGCTCTTCGACTCATTGGGAGACGGCACGCTCCTTCCGCAGTTTTCACCCTTTCAAGGGGGGAGAGGGGGGATATAGGGGGGAAAGGGGGGATATTATACATGATAGGTTATGGATATTATTGATGTTGATTATGATAATGACCCTAAAAACACCCTTTTTGAGCTTTAAATATCGTGGACTGGCTATTCTTACCCATTTAACCCGTTTCCCTTGATTTGAAGGGGTATTCAATGAAGGTACTGAAGCATAGAGACACCGTGGATTTGATTGCTGCCGAATCGGTGGATTTCATAAGGGCTCACGAGCCTCCGGAGGGCTACTTTATTGCTTTTTCCGGAGGGAAGGATTCGATTACGGCTCTTGAGCTGGTGAAGATGGCGGGGGTGAGGTATGAGGCATTCTTTTCATCTTCCGGCATCCATCCACCGGAGGTGGTGAGGTTTATAAGGCAGTATTATCCGGAAGTTCGTTTTCTCTATCCCAGAGAAGGCTTCTTTGACCTGGTCAAGAGGAAGTTCCCACCGCTTCGGACAAAGAGATGGTGCTGTGATTACCTCCAAAAGCAGCCGTCCAAGGGAGTGCCTCTGAAGCACCGGATTGTGGGTGTGCGGGCGGAGGAGTCCAATAAACGGGCGGACCGGCCAAGGATAGACATCAACAGGAGAGAGAAGACGACCATCTACAAGCCGGTATTTTTGTGGAAGGAGTGGACGATTTGGGAGTTCATCGAGAAGTACCGGCTCCCCTACCCGAGCCTCTATGATGAGGGCTGGAGCCGGGTGGGGTGTGTCATCTGCCCCTTTATCTGCACTCCCAACATGAAGATGGTCGACCGGAACCGTAAGCGCTGGCCGGGGCTTTACAAGGCCTTCGAGCATGCCGTCCGGGTATGGTTCAATATGAAAAAGGCCCAGGGCGCCAATATTCGAGAGGCGACCGCCGAAGAGTACATCCAGAATTGGTATCGCGGGATTGGTTAAAAGGCCATGCACTGCCGGAGATTGCTCTTCCAGACTGAGCGCCGCATCTGGATACCAGGTCGGCGCCAGGCGATCCGGCTCCTTTCTTTATGAGTCGAGACCCATCGTTTTGCCCCCCTTCATGCATCCACTCATGGTTTTACCCGCCTGGATGCATCCAAACGACTCCATTCACCGGATTTGATTAGTGTCTGTAGGGATTGAGCTTCTTTTGGGTATCTGATTTGCCGGGTGTTTCGGTTCAGGCTGATTTGCCTGTATTTGCTTTGGGATAGCTCTCTTCATCCTGTGTGCGTGGCGGCAGTGTCGCATGGGCCAGGGTGCGTGTCAAGGGGCGAGGTGTATCGGTGCCGGCACGTTGCTTGCGTGGGCACGGGGCATC
>Ga0074199_1000344_pt1 | contig 82291 bp, 62 predicted proteins | sample EPASupsiteSAE347_FD_64528 | JGI IMG/M metagenome (GOLD analysis project Ga0074199, IMG submission 64528) | Bioremediated contaminated groundwater from EPA Superfund site, New Mexico - Sample SAE3-47 | ecosystem: Environmental > Aquatic > Deep subsurface > Groundwater > Contaminated ... | reverse complement strand
CTGTAACCGCCCAGCAAATTTGCCCGCGCCACGTTGACCCCTTCCCGCGCCGCGTATAAATCAGGATTATTGGCCGCCAGTTCCCTGAGACATTCCTCAAATGTCATCGGCGCCGGCGCAGCCCCCTCCGACGACTTGTCTGCCATCCTTCCTTCCTCCGCCATAGCAGGCTTCGCGAAGACGGAAGATATCTGCCCGGCGCCGGCAGTCTGACTGGCAGCCAACGCCGCCACAAACAGGGATAAAACGATTCTTCTCATTCCTCACTTGGCATACATTACCTTCAATTGTTCAATGGAAGGAAATTGCGGATAATATTCGCCCTGGGGGCCGACAAACCCGTTCCCGGACCTTTTCAGAGTGACGGGCGTATACGTTCCCTTGGAATTGGGAATGTTCACGGTGAACGAATCCTCTGCATTGGTCGCGGGCGCCGCTTGACTTGTATTTTCCACTGCTGTTTTTGCGCTGGCCGGCGCGGCGGCCTGTATTGACGGGGCGGTGTTCGGCGCCGTCACAACGGCCGGCTGAACCACCGTCTGGACGATGGCCGGCTGCGGCACCACCTGATAACCATACGGCGTATACATGTAGGTTACGTTATTGACCGTATAATAGGGCACGCCATCAATAATGATCACCTGCGCCCCGGTTGGAACAGTTGTCACGACCGCGCCGACCGGCGCCGGGACCACGACATAGGTATTGGCCCTTCTCTGGTAAAACACGCCTTCACAATAATAATAGGTCACGCCGGCCATGAACAGCATGGCGGCGGCCAGCGGCAGAACATCAAAACACCGTCCGGGCGGATAAAAGGGGCCGCCGGGACCACCACCGCCGGGTCCGGGCCCGCCGCCTCCCGGTCCGCCGCCACCACCACCGCCTCTGGCGAACGATTGATTGGCTTGAATCATCAACGCCAGACAGAGAACTGCGATAACGGCCATTTTTTTAACATGCGCACGCATAATCGCTCCTTTCACTGAGATTTTAATATTGTCTACCCTGTCATTTTCGCGCAAAACTTTCCTGACTTTTTTCCTTTCGCCTGATTACACAAAACCCACATGACAATTCCCGCCTCGTGAAAATTACAGAATTGTAATGGTCAAACACCCCGACTGAGCCTGAGCGTCAGAATCTCATTAATTGCCGGACGGAATTGAACCCGACGAAGAAGAATCAATGTTAGTTGCCAGCGGCTGGGCAAGCTGATTGGTGGAATCGTTTTTAACCGGCGCCAAAGGAGGTTGTTCAAACTTATCAACCGTCAACTGCGCGAGCGCCTCCATGCCGGTGAGCGGTTTGTCCTCGTCCAGGATCGTCGTGGTAAGCATAATGATCAGATTATGTTTTTCATCCACGTCCTCGGTATGCGTGAACAGATAACCAAGCAATGGAATATCGCCCAGCAGGGGAACTTTTTTCACTTTTTTGCTTTTTTTATTTTCAACAAGGCCGCCAATAACCACCGTGTGCCCGCTGGGAATTCCGACCCGGGTTGAAAGGCGCCGGGTGCTGATGACCGGATAAACCGACCCCTGCGTCGTGGTGATATCCTTGACCCATTCGGTCATTTCCTGGTCAACCGTCATGCGGACGGCGTTATTGGCGATATCAATTTCGGGAATGACCCAGAGTTTCAATCCAAGATCAACCGCCGCGGCGTCCTCTGAATAACGGTCCATGGGCGCGGAGCCGGTATTGGTCGTGTCCCGTTTAAGGCTGACTTTCCAAGTCTGTTCGCCCACGTGGATTTTGGCCTCCACCCTGTTGCCGACGATCAGCACGGGATGCGAAAGCACATCGGCATTGCCGGTGGTTTTGAGCGCGCTCAAATAAAGCGCCACATCGGAGGTATTAAGAACTACCGAGCCTGTCAGCTTTTTGGCGACGGTATCAAGGGCGCTGGATTTTTTGTCCGAGGTTATTTCCTGGCCGGTATTGATAGTATCGCTGATCGTCCGGGTGGGCGTAACCACAGTCTTTGAAATCCAATTGCCGGAACCGGGAGGTGATTCCTCATAGGTTGTCGTGCTTTCCTCATATTGCTGGCCATCAATGTTATAACGCTTGTTGAGCGCGTCGGTGTTGCCGCGCTTGTCATATTGATAGTTACGGTTATCGGTTGAATCGGTATCCGTGCTGCTGTCGGAATAACTCCAGGACGCATCCTTTAAGGAAGCCGAGAGGCCGAAACTGTCAAGCATGCTCCAGTCAATGCCCACCTTCTCGTTATAAGTAATACTCACGTCAATAACACGCGCCTCTATAAAAACCTGCGGTTCGCGCCGGTCAATCTGTGCGACCAGCGCGTCAACTTTATCAACATATTCTTTGACGTCGCTGATTATGATGGCAGTCGTAATGCTCGGATTTTGCGAGGGCTTTTCGGTCTGATTGCCGGTGGACTTCAGGCTGATTTTGTCCTGCTCTTTGCTCTGGCTGGTGATAATTGTGCCGCGCGGCGAAAGCAGCTTCAAAAGCTTAATCTGCTCAATCAAATCAACCGCACTCAGATATTTCAGGGCAAAAGTTTTTGTGACCAACGGCTTGTCTTCTTCAATCTGCTGGATGGTCTGTCGGGACATGCCGGAAGGGACAACCGTCAAAATTCCGGAACCGTCGTCAATCAGGGACATGTTGACCGATAAAAGCACGCGCCGCAAGGCCAGTTTCCAATCAACATTCTTGAGGTTGGCCGTGACAAACAAATTTGTAGATATTCCGGCCGTGATGATATTGGCCCCGGAAATCTGGGTGAACATATTAACAACGTCCTGCATGGGGACGCCGTCAAAAGCAACTGAAATCAGATTTGTATTTGCGCCATCCAAGGCCACCCCACCGGCCGCGTTTGTCTTCTGATCCCCGCCGACCGGGAGATCAAACGTTTTCAGGCGCCCGTTTTCTTCCTGGTCATTGCTGGGTTTCCCGTTGAATTGAGCCTGATGAGCCCGGGCCTTGACCGTGTTTTTTGATTCTACCGGCTGATTTGTTTCCCCTATTTCCTCCTCCCCCGGGTCGCCATCCGTCGGACTTTGTAAATTCCCGCCGTTTTCCTGAGCGCAGGCCAGATATAATAAGGCTGTTACCAAGCCGCAAAGAATGGCGCCTGTCAGAAAAAATAAAATTTTTTTCATAAAAAACCACGCCATTCAGACCGAAGCGCCGTGGCGCGGTCATGTTCTTCGTCATTTTTAATGGTGATACCCCCGCGTATTTTTTTATTATGGCGCTGTGGTTGCAGGCAAGACGCCAATTTTCGTAATTTTGATAAGACAGACTTCTTTAATGCCGTTCCTCTCCATCTGAAAACCTTTGCCGGCAACCGCCACGTTTTTGTTGGCGTAATCTTCCAGATTGACCGGGGTCGCCTGTTCACCGCCGGGCCCCATATGTTTCCATGGCAACATGACCGCACATCCGCCAGTATCGGTCAAAACATAGCGGGGAATCGTATTGCCAGACGGGGTTTGCATTTCCACTTTAGTGATTTTTCCGGTCACGGCCATATCAGCGAGCGTAGGGCTCACTGTGCGCGGGGCTGTTTCCTGCGCCTGTGTCATGATGCACAACACCGCATAAAAAAAAACAACCATAGCCGGCAAAACAGCGAATAAGTGTTGTTGAGTAGACATTTTTTATTCTTTCCTATTTGCCCGGCATTGAATAACCCTGAGATTACGATTCCACGTGCGGATGGATTACAAAACTGTAATGAATGTTCTGTTGGTTTTACACTCCGCCCGTGATAGGATGAAGTCATGAATGTGCTGGTTGTGGAGGACGAAAAGAAGATAGCCGGCTTTATCCGTAAAGGGCTGAAAGAGCGCGGGTTCACGGTAACCGTGTCCCATAACGGCGACGAGGGTTACCTGCTTGCCAGGACAAAATCCTTTGACGCGGTCATCCTTGATATCATGCTCCCGGGGCGCGACGGCCTGAGCATCCTGAAAAACCTGCGGGACCAGAAGAACACCGTGCCGGTGATTCTGCTTACGGCCCGGACGGAAATGAACGAGCGCGTGGAGGGGCTGAATCTGGGCGCCGATGATTATGTGACCAAGCCTTTTTACGTGGAAGAACTGGTCGCCCGTATTCATGCCGTGGCCCGGCGGGGCGCGGCAGACAAGCTGGCCATTTTCCAGTCGGATGACCTGACGGCCAACCTGATGACCAGGGAAGTAAAACGCGGCGACCGCAACATTGAATTGACGCCGCGCGAGTTCAGCCTATTGGAATATCTGATGCGTTCGCCGGGCCGGGTCTTCACGCGCACCCAGATTCTTGAGCACGTCTGGGGCTATGATTTTGACCCGCAGACCAACCTGGTGGATGTATGTGTCCAGCGCGTGCGCAAAAAACTGGCGGGCGACAGCGATAATGACGAACATTTCATTGAAACAGTCCGTGGCGTCGGTTACCGTTTTCGCGGAAAACCTGCATGAGATTGAATTCCTTCAAACTTAAAATCGGTTTGTTCAACCTGCTGACATCCGGCAGTGTGCTCATAATTTTCGGCCTTTTTTTCATGTCCGTTATAAACAAGATCGGTTATGAGCGCATAGACAGCGAGTTGAGAGTCCTGGCCGATCTTCAGGCAAGGCGGCCGCATCCGAATGACCGCTGGGGACATTTTGAGGAATCTCTGTTGAATCTTTATGGCGAAAGCGCCAAAAAGCAATTTGTGATCAAGGTCACATCGCTGCGCAACGAACCGATCTATGTTTCGCCGGGTTGGCCGGCCGGATTACAGGATAATAAACTGCCGGCGCTTGAACCGGCGGATAATGCCGGCAAAGCTCACGAACCTCCCGTACTGTCGCGCTTTCCAATACCATTTAATGATTATCCGCTGATGCACGGGCCTCCGCCGCGCATGCACATAAGAGGACCGGTTTTCTCAACAGCCGGTGTTGAACATAAACTATGGCGGGTCGTCGGCATCGGGAATGAAGCCGTTAATATTTTTATCGCCATGGATCTGGCCGTCTTCTTTGCCGAAATTCATCGCTTTGTAAATTTTTCTCTGATCGCCATGCCGATCGCGCTCCTGTTGCTGGCCGGCGGCGGATGGCTGATTGCCCGGAGAGCATTGCGCCCCGTCCGAATCATTGCCGATATCGCCGGCCGGATTACGACCCGGGCGCTGGATCAGCGCATTCCCAGGACGGATGCCGACAGGGAATTTACCCGGCTGATAGACGTCATCAACGGAATGCTTGGCCGGCTTGAAAAAAGCTTCCGGCAGGCCGTCCGGTTCAGCGCGGACGCGGCGCATGAACTGAAAACCCCTCTGACCATTCTGCAGGGCGAACTGGAGCGGGCCTTACAGGAGGAACCGGCGGGTTCCGAGGCCCAGCAGAGATATGGCGTTTTGCTGGAGGAAGTTCAACGCCTGGCGGCCATCACCAGAAAACTGCTCCTGCTGTCCCAGGCTGATTCCGGACAGATGCGGCTCAATCTCGCCCCGTTCTGTCTCAGTTCCGCCCTTGAAACCATGTGCGAGGACATTGCGATTCTCGCGCCCGATATTTCGTTAAGCAAAGAAATTGAGCCGAACCTGCATGTAATGGCCGACGCCGACTTGATGAACCAGGCGCTCTATAACCTTGCGACGAACGCCGTCAAATACAACCGGAAAGACGGCTGGGTAAAATTGCTTTTGCGGACCGAGGGTGACACGATCAAATTCACCATTTCCAACAGCGGCGAGGAAATTCCGGCGGATGATCAGGAACGGATATTTGAAAGATTCTACCGTGTCAGTAAATCAAGGGATCGGACCGTGGACGGCACCGGGCTGGGCTTGAGCATTGCCCGGGAGATCGTGCTGGCCCATAACGGCGAGCTGGTTCTGGAAAGCTCGCGAAACGGCGTCATATCATTCAGCATGAAGTTGATCAGAAGCCGGGATACAGAGTGTCATTCACGAGCCCCATCCACCGAATCTTAATTGTATTTTTTTATTGTAAATCGGCTGAAAAATGGTATTTGAAGCTGGAATTCATTATCTACAAATAACAACCTGCAACGGGAGAAATTAAATGAAAATGACATCATTAAAACTATTGTGTTTGACGGCGGCAAGCATTTGCCTGGGCGCGGCAGGCGGATGGGCTGGCATGGTGGAGTCAACGGTGATTCCATCCAACGGACCGGCCGCGGGCGGGAACACGATCGTTGTCACGAATGTATCTGTTCAGATCGGCAACGGCTCGGACATCACCAACGTGATAATTGACTTTCCGATCGCTTTACGGACACCGCCGATCTCTACCAGCACGACCAACATTCTCGGCCAGGGCACGAACTGGGTGCGGTTCGTGGCGCCGGCTGTCGCGTCAGCAGGCCAGAAACTTATCTACACACAATCCGCGAGTGCCAGTCATGGGGATCCGCTACGTGTGGGATATTACACCTACAACCCGGCGGGTGAGATCGGGCACGAAAGCTACTGGGGATGGATGAACCTGGGCGATGGGATGAATAGCACTGTCCGTGCGCTGGCGCTGGATCCGAACGGGAATTTGTATGCTGGCGGGGGGTTCACAACGGCGGGCGGAGTGGCGGCGACGAATGTGGCGATGTGGAACGGCACGACGTGGACGAATCTGGGCCTCGGGCTGAACCCTCCAATAGACACTGCCTATGCGTTGGCATCATGCACGAACGGGAATCTCTACGCCGGCGGGGATTTTCGGGGAGCGGGCGGGGTGGCGGCCACGAATATTGCGATGTGGAACGGCACGACGTGGACGAATCTGGGCCTCGGGCTGAATAACCCATGTTCTACTACCCATGCTTTAGCACTAGACCCGAGCGGGAATCTCTATGCCGGCGGGGATTTTACAACTGCGGGCGATGTGGCGGCGACGAATGTGGCCATGTGGAACGGCACGTCCTGGACGAATCTGGGCACCGGGATGCTCACCATAGACGAGGAAATATCCTGCGTCAATGCGCTGGCGATCGGGACGAATGGGAATCTCTACGCCGGCGGGCATTTCGCGCAAGCCGGCGGGGTGGCGGCTACGAATATTGCGATGTGGAACGGGACGACCTGGACGAGCTTGGGCGCCGGAATGAACTCCAATGTCTATGCGCTGGCGCTGGACACGAACGGGAATCTGTATGTCGGCGGATCGTTTACAACCGCGGGCGGGGTGGCGGCGAACTATATCGCGAAATGGAACGGTACCTCTTGGACGAGCCTTGGTGACGGTATGAATAACACTGTGTGCGCCTTGGCGCTGGGAACCAACGGCGCCTTGTATGCCGGCGGGAGTTTTACAACCGCAGGCGGGGTGGCGGCTACGAATATTGCGATGTGGAACGGGACGACCTGGACGAATCTGGGCTCCGGACTGCTTGCTCCTTCACCAGGTACTAACTATGCTTTGGCATTAGACACGAACGGGTCTCTCTACGCCGGTGGGGATTTTACGAATGCGGGCGGGGTGACGGCAAACTATATCGCGAAATGGTTTGAAACGCCCGCCAGTTTGGGAGTTTCGCCATCGAGCGGCAGTTATACGGGTGGATATACGGTAATGATCAGCGGCACAAATCTGTGCAACGGGACGATAGGCGACGTGACCAATGTGACGCTGTGTAGTGTGACGGCCGCGGTTACAGGCGTGGCCGGTTCCACGCAGATTGTCGTGACGGCTGGTCAGGCCGCCGTTGGAAGCTTGGGCAACGTGGCGGTCTATTCCACCAGCTTCGGTATTACGATCAAATCCAACGCATTCACCTACGTGGGCAGTGTGGAGACGAACCTGCCGACGCCGGTCGTGGCGACGGTAACTTACGGGACCTATAGCAATATGGTGCGGGTAACATGGCTGGGGGTGACGGGAGCGACCTCCTACGCAGTCTTGAGAAATACGACGAACGACGCGAACGGGGCGACGGTTCTAACCAATGTGCCCGCGGAGGCCGCGCTGATGTTGAGTCGGACCGCATCGGCGACAACGTATTACTACGACGACAACACCGTGGTAGGACGCCAATCTTACTACTACTGGGTGCGGGCGATCAGCAGTTCGGGCGTCAGCGCGCTAAGTTACGTCGGGGTGGGCTACGCGGAACTGGATAGCGGCCAGACCGTCGGACGAGCTGATCTGACGGTGAGCGACATGGTGTTTTTACCGGTCAACCTGACCAACGGCTCGCCGGCGGGGACGGTGTCCTATCGGCTGGCGAACGGCGGGCCAGATGCATTGACCGCGGCGCCGGTGCGATTTGATTTCTACATGATACAAGGAGGCCAAGAGGCTTGGCTGGCATTCAACGAAACGAACGTGACCCTCGGGGCGGGCGCCGAACAATTGTATATTATGGACGCTACCACGCGGCAAGGGATGCGGGTGCGCGGAGATTTGGCGGGGCAATACACGGTCCAGACCCGGGCGCGGCATCTGGCTTTGATAGGAGATGGACATACGGGGAGCAATACAGCCACTGCGGCGGGGACAGCGCTGGTGAGAGCCACCGGCGTCAATTCAATCGGCCGGGCCTTGAATGATTATGACGGCGATGGCAAGGCGGATGGATGCCTCTATCAGAGCAGTCTGGGATGCTGGGCCGGCGAATTATCCGGGATGCGCTACAGCGCGCCGGTCGGCATAGGGAATATCGGGACGGGCTGGGCGCCGGTCCCCGGGGATTACGACGGCGATGGAATTACGGACTTGGCGTCTTATGACAGCTTGACTGGACAATGGCTGGTAAAATTCTCGTCCGGCGGTTCGGTGTTTGTCTGTGAGTTTGGCGGCGATGAATTCGCGGCCGTGCCAAGTGATATTGACGGGGATGCGAAGACCGATCCGGTTGTGTATCGCGAAGCGGATGGGGCCTGGGTTGGGGCGGCTTCGTCAAGAGGTTACGCTGCTTGTTGGACGCCTCTTGGAGAGACAGGATGCGAGCCGGTGATGGCGGATTATGACGGCGATCGTGTGGCTGATCCGGCGGTATATAGCCGGGCAAACAGCCTTTTGTACATTGCCTATTCCAGCATCGGATATCAGGTCATAACAGGAACATTCGGGGGACTTGATTATCTGCCGGCCGGCGCGGACTACGATGGGGATGGATTAACCGATCCAGCCGTCTATGCTCCTGCCACGGCCTACTGGCAGATATTACTGTCCGGAACATTGAGCACGAAAGGATATTATACCTGGTGGGGCGGAACCGCCGGTGATATCAACGGCCGGCCGGTTTCGGCGGATTATGACGGTGACGGCAAAGCGGACTTGGCCGTTTATCATCAGGACACCAGTCTCTGGGAATTATTCCTCTCAACCCGGGGCTATCAATCATACAGCGGACTATTCGGCGGGCCGGGATACAATCCGGTATGTGAATGAACCAGGCATGAATAGACAAAATATTGGCTTTATCGCGGCCGCATTTGTGTCGGCTTTGATTGGCATATCGGAAAGCGGAGCCCAGACCTGGACCAATCTTGGCAACGGAATGAGCAACGGCACGGTTTATGCCTTTACCTTTGACACAAACGGTTATCTCTGCGCCGGCGGAAATTTTACCAACGCCGGCGGCACTTCCGCAAACTACATTGCCAGATGGAACGGAACCGCTTGGACCAACCTCGGCCAGGGATTAAGCTCAACCGTCTACGCCCTCACCATTGACACCAACGGCTATATCTGCGCCGGCGGTGACTTTACCAATGCCGGCAATGCGACCGCGAATCATATTGCCGTATGGAACGGGAACTCATGGAGCAATCTCGGCGATGGATTAAGCTCCACCGTCTACGCCCTCACCATTGACACCAACGGCTATATCTGCGCCGGCGGTGACTTTACCAATGCCGGCAATGCGGCCGCAAATCATATTGCCGTATGGAACGGGAACACTTGGAGCAATCTAGGTGACGGGTTAAGTTCCACTGTTTATGCCCTGACCATTGACATGGACGGCAACCTCTGCGCCGGTGGAAATTTTACCAATGCCGGCAACGCGGCCGCAAACTATATTGCCAAGTGGAATGGAACTTCATGGACAAATTTCGGCCAGGGGGGCGCAAGCGCCACGGTTTATGCGCTTGCCATTGACATGGCTGGCGGCCTCTATGCCGGGGGTGATTTTACCAATGCCGGCAATGCGGCCGCAAATCGCATCGCCAGATGGAATGGGACATCATGGACCAACCTCGGCCAGGGAGTAAGCTCCACGGTTTACGCGCTTACCATTGACATGAACGGCGCTCTCTACGCCGGGGGTGATTTTACCAACATCGGCAATATGACCGCAAACCGCATTGCCAGATGGGATGGAATTGTATGGACCAACCTGGCAGGCGGGATGAATTCCACGGTTTATGCGCTAACCACGGATACGAACTGGAATCTCTATGCGGGAGGATATTTTACCAACGCCGGCAATATGGCCGCAAACAGCATAGCGAAATGGACCATCCTGCCGGCGCCAACCAACGTGTCGGCCAGCGGCGGAACTTATATAGACAAGGTGCGGGTAACGTGGAGCGCTGTGACCAATGCAACCGGCTACCAAGTCTGGCGATACACCGGCAATAATGCCGGCTCTGCCAGCCAGATCGGGTCAACCACATCAATGACTGCAACGATATACGACGACACTTCGGCAGTAACCAACACCATTTATTACTACATGGTCAGGACCACCAATGCCTCCGGCACAAGCGCTTTCAGTTCTCCGGACGCGGGCTGGCGGGGAGTTGTGTATTACACCGCCGTGCCAGCCCATTACGACGGCGACAGGAAAGCCGATCCGGCCGTGTATCGCCCCGCTGATGGAACCTGGTATTGCGCACATTCCGCCAGCGGTTACGTGACAGTTGTGGTGAGCAATTTCGGCGGATACCTTTGGGAACCGGTCCCCGCTGATTATGACGGCGACAGCAAGACCGATCCGGCCGTGTATCGCCCCGCGGACGGCACCTGGCATTGCATGTTCTCTTCCTTGGGTTATGTGACGGTTGTGGTGAACAATTTCGGCGGATATTACTGGACTCCGGTGCCGGCGGATTACGATGGCGACCAAAAGGCCGACCCGGCCGTGTACCGTTTCACTGATGGCACTTGGTATTACGCGCTTTCGGTCGCGGGTTACACGACGTTTGTGGTGAATAATTTCGGCGGATACGATTGGGCTCCGGTGCCGGCGGATTTTGACGGCGACCAAAAGGCTGACCCGGCCGTGTATCGTGCCGCCGATGGCGCATGGATAATTGCCTGTTCTTCCAGCGGATATCTTTCGGCCAACATCAGCGGTTTTGGCGGCCAGGACATGATATCCGTATGCGCGGATTACGACGGTGACGACAAAGCTGACCCCGCTGTCTACCGCTTCACAGACGGAACTTGGTATTGCGCGCTTTCAGCCGCGGGTTACACGACGTTTGTGGTGAACGGCTTTGGCGGAACGGAGTGGACTCCGGTGCCGTTGGATTATGACGGCGATGGCAAAGCCGACCCAACCGTATATCGCTCAAGCGACGGATTGTGGACTTGCGCCGCATCAGCCAACGGCTACATATCCGTAACCGTATCGTTCGGCTGGCAAAATCCACAGTAAGTTGAGTTAATTGCAAAAGTCATTCGGACGCGAGGAATCGCGGCCTACTCCGCCGTAATAAAGCCCTTGGCTACGAAGGCTGGATCCCTCCCTTTCAAAAAAAGCCAATCTTGGGAGGGTCGCGCTGTCGCGCGACCGTTTCCTGATAACTTTTGCAACTGACTCAGTTAATCAAAAAGCCAGGCTGACAGTCTGAAGGCTGTAGACTATTAGTGGAATCTCACCATACCGGTAAATATCCTGCCCCGTCGCACCAAGCCGTAAAACTCAGGTATGACAGACTTGACTGGGTCATATACCATAGGCCGGTGGCGTCTTCAAATACAGCCGGGTCGGCCTTTTGGTCGCCATCGTAATCCGCCGGCACAGCGCGATAACCGGGACCGCCAAAGAAAGTCTGCACAAGCGCGTATCCACTCCCGGAGAAAGGAACACCCCACCACCCTAATGTCTCATTATAAACAGCCGGGTCGGCTTTCCCATCCCCATCATAATCAGCCGGCACAGCGCGGTAACCAAGTCCGCCGAAAGAGGTCTGCACCAGCGCATATCCGCTCCCGGAGAAAGGAACGCCCCACCACCCTGATGTCTCATTATAAACAGCCGGGTCGGCTTTCTCATCCCCGTCGTAATCGGCCGGCATGGCGCGATAGCCCGGTCCGCCAAAGTATGTTTCCCCGAGCACATAACCATTGGCGGAAAAGGCTCCCAGCCAGTGGCCGGTTGTTTCGGCATAGACGACAAAATCGGCTTTTTCGTCGCCATCGTAATCCGCCGGAACGGCGCGGTAACCCGGACCGCCCAGCGTTACGTTGACAAGCGTATAGTCAAGGCTGGAAAGGAGCATAAGCCAGCTTCCGGATGCTTCGCAATAGGCGCCGTAATCCAGCTTGTTGTCGCCGTCGTAATCGGTCGGAACCGGCGTAAATCCGGCTAAGCCGATTGTAATGGCGGAATAAATGATATAACTGCTTCCGGATTTTAACACCAGCCATGCGCCTGAACTTTCCTGATATACGGCCGGGTCGGCCTTGCCGTCATCATCATAATCATGGTCGTTGTAGACCAACTGGTATTGTCCTGAGAAGGTTACGGTTTCATCATCGGTGATGGTTCTGGTCTGCGCGGCCGGAGTGCGGTAATGAGGGACCATTCCCCAGACGACCGTGTAAGCGCCGATGGGCGCATTGGTGGCACTCATGTTCCCCATCCCTGATGTTGCGCCGCCATAGGTGGCCGGGCAAACGGTTATGGTCCATGTGCCGCCGCTGGTATTTACGCTGATGGCAAGCGTGCCGAACAGAAGCGTGCGGGTTGGCGAGGTATGGAACCAGTTATAACCGTTCCCAAGCTCGCCGTATTCGTTGTCGCCCCAGGCAAGGAGCGTACCGTCGCTTTTCAAAGCCATGGAGAAATATTTTCCGGCGGCAATGGCCGTGACATTGGAAAGGCCGGGGACCTGGGTCGGCAGATTGGTCGTGGTTGTATTGCCGAGGCCGAGTTGGCCTTCGGTATTACGTCCCCAGGCAAAAACAGTTCCATCACTACGCAGGGCCAGGGAATGATAATCACCGGCGGCCATGGCGGTAATTCCCGTAAGACTTGAAACGAGCGTCGGCGCGTTGGTGGTGATGGAGTTGCCAATGCCAAGCTGACCGTCCGTATTACATCCCCAGGCATACACCGCGTTGTCGGAACGGATCGCGAACGAATGCGAGCCGCCGGCAATGACATTGGTCATGCCGCTGAAATAGGGAATGGCGGTGGGCAGGTTGGTGCTGACAAATGTGCCTAATCCAAGTTCGCCATTGTTGTTTTTGCCCCACGCATAAACCGTCCCTGAATCGGAAACCGCCAGGGAGTGCGAACCGCCGGCGGAAATGGCGGCAATATTGGACAACGTCGTCACCAATGTCGGTAAATTTGTCTTGTCGGTAATGCCTCCGTTGCCGAGTTGTCCGGAACTGTTGTCGCCCCAGGCCCAGACCTGTTTATCGGCGGTCAGGGCCAGAGAATGATAGGTGCCGCCGGAGACACGGCTGGCATTGGTCAGACCTGAAACCTGAACCGCCGTGCCGGTATTGGCATAATTTCCGTTTCCAAGCTGGCCCTCGCTGTTCCAGCCCCAGGCCCGGACCGTGCCATCGCTTTTAACCGCCAGAGAATGGTTGTCGCCGCCTGCCACGGAAACCATGCCCGTTCCCCCGTTGACCTGAACCGGCAAATTAGTATTGTTGGTGGTCGCGTTGCCCACTTGGCCATAAAGGTTATAGCCCCAGGCCCGGACTGTGCCGTCGCTTAACAGCGCCAATGCGTGTCTTGAACCTGCGGCCAGACCGCTGACCGAGGATAAAGCGGTTACATTGGAAGGCGACAAACAACATCCCATCAGCCCGTTCCCAAGTTGGCCTGAAAAATTGAGTCCCCAGGCAAAGATTGTTCCGTCGCTTTTTAAGGCAACGGCGTGCATATTGCCGCAGGCAATGGCAACCACGTTTGAAAGCCCGCTGACCTGCACGGCTAACGAACGGTCATGACGGGTGCCGTCGCCGAGCTGGCCCCAGCCGTTTGTGCCCCAGGCCCAGACCGTGCCGTCATTGCGGAGCGCCATTGAAAAATTGCCGGCGGCGGCGACCGCCGTGATGTTGGATAATCCGCTGACCTGCACGGACGTTGTGCGGTCGTGGGTTGTCTCATCGCCAAGCTGGCCTGAAAAATTATACCCCCAGGCCCGGACCGTGCCGTTGGTCAAGAGAGCCAGGGCATGGTTGTCTCCGGCGGCGATATTACTGACCGAAGCAAGCCCGCTGACTTGCACAGGAAGATGCCGGTCGGTGGTGGTGCCATCGCCCAGTTCGCCATGTCCATTGTATCCCCAGGCCCAGACTGTGCCGTCGGCCTTCAGGGCGTATGACGAATAAGCGCCGGCCGCGACATTGGTCGCTCCGGATAAATCATGAACCGGGTTGGCGGTGGAAGAGTCGTCGGTGGTATCGTCGCCAAGCTGACCATAATTGTTCCTGCCCCAGGCATAAACCGTGCCGTTGTTGCCAGCAGCCAACGAATGACTTGCGCCGCCGGCGATGCGGATAATGGCGTTCAAACCGCTTGCCTGGACAGGCAGATTCGTTGTTGTCAAAACTCCATTGCCAAGTTGGCCGTAGTCATTATACCCCCAGGCCCAGACCGTGCCGTTGGTCAGGAGTGCCAGGGCATGAAGCTGACCAGCGGCTATTGCCATCAGATTGGATAAAGAAGCGACAGGTCCGCGGATCGGATTATCCTGCCAGGAGCCATTGCCCAACTGGCCGTAATCGTTTCCGCCCCAGGCGCAGGCAGAGCCGTCGCTTTTTACGCCGAGCGTGTAATCCCAACCCGCGGAAAGGCTGGTTATGTTTGCGGCGGAGGAAGCATGGAAGGCGGTCAAGGCAAGGGATAAAATCAGACATAATCCAAGACAGATTTTAAATTTCTTCATGCGCCGGCTTTCTCCTGAGAGTATGGTTTAATGTTATGCATTTTAAGAAGGATCATTGCGAGAGAGGTTCCAAGCCAAAATATTCGCGGTAGGCGCTGACTACCGCAAAATAATTGTCTGCCTTGACATCCTCATGGACCGAATGGCTGGCATGGAGAATATGGCCGCCGCGCGCGCGCCGGCCAAACTCCAGGCATTCCCTGACTTCGTCACGCACATCAGACGCTGTCCCGTGGCAAAGCGTATGGCGGGCGTCAATATTGCCGATGATGCATACTTTATCCGCCACGCCTTCTTCAATTAAACGCGGCCAGGTCATGCCGGCGGCTTTATCCACTTCCTTGTAACCGTCAATGCCGGAATTGAAGAAAAAGTCCTCCTTGATCGGCCAATGATTGCCGTCGGAAGTGTAGACCGCCTTTGCCCCGAGCGAATGAATTAAATTTACGTGTTCTTGAATGACGGGCAGAACGAACTCATGATAATGAGCCGGTGAGATAAAAGGTCCCTTGTCACAGCTGACATCGCCGCCCATGGCGACCACGGAACAGCCGGAGCGAATGGCGCGCCGCGTGGCGGCAAAGGCGGGCGCCTTTTTCATGTCAATCCAGCGCCGGAGAAGGTCGGGTTCGTCAATCAACCACATCAGCATGAAAGGCGGATAGAAGGCGACGCCCGTACCGGCCCCGATTTCCGCCATGTAGACCCACTCAAGCCCGTCGCGTTTCGCCAGGTTTTGCACCCCGCGCAGAACCGGATCAACTTCATCGGATTCAGCCGGTTCTTTCCCGTCCCATGCTTCCACCATCCGGCGGGTGTCATCCTCGGATATTTTATGGCTGTCGCTCATGGCTTCGGCGGGGTTTTCCGGCTCAACCATGAATATGCGTTCATTCAGGTGATAAGCGGTTCCATCCAGTTTCCACCTGTTTTTGCCGGTTTTGACCGGCCGCGCAAAATTACTGCGCGGAGCGCCGTTCAGGCGCACCATGTCCAGTCCAAAAAACTTCCGGATGGCGTATTCGGCTTTGATCTCGGCCGCCACGAGTTCCTCCCAGGCGATACCGTCGGCCATTGCGTCCCAGGCCATGGCCATATCAGTGGCAATGTTCCGGCCGCATATCTTCCAATGAATGGGATGATAAGGCTGGAAAATTTCAAACAGCGGCGTGCGTTCCGGAGGCCGGTGCGACAATGCGGCGAGAACGGGATGCGTTAATTTGTCCGGTTCGGACATTTTCTACCTTTCTCTTATTGACGAACAAGCATCCAGGCATGTTTCTGACAAATGCTTTTCACCGGCTGCCAGCCGGATCGGCTGGCGCAAGTTGCCGGTTTCAACGCAAACCATGTTTTTGTATTCATCGTCCCCGAAATCTTCCATCCGCCTGGATTTTTCAATCCATGGGTTCCATAAGACAATATCGTTCATGCCGCCCTTCTCAACAATCATTTTTTGACGATTGCCCCCGTCTTCCAGAACAACCATTTGCGGGGCGGAAGGATAGACCCGGTCTGTTTCGCGGTCAAATCGTATTTTTTCCCGCGTCTCCCGTCCGGCAGTCTTGCCGCCGAGAAAATCAATGTAATCGTTGCCGGCCAGACCGGAGACGGATGTTTTTGTTATATCGGCGGATGAGAAATAGGTATGCAAACCGTTTTTGAATTCAAAATCCGTCTGGCCGGTGTTCTGGACCGAAAATAAAATTTCAAGCTTTTCCGCGACCAGCCGAAAGACAAGCTCCAGACGGAACTTGTGCGGCCAGAGCTTGATGGTTTCCGTGTTGTCTTTTAGCTCAAATACGGCTTCGGCACTGCCTTTATCGGACAAATCGGCGCCCAGCAGGGTCCATGTTTGAACACGCGCAAAACCGTGTTTCGGCAGAGGCCCGTCGCCAAACTGGGGGAAAACGATGGGAATTCCGCCGCGGATCGGACGGTCGGGCTCAAAGAAGGATTTTTGGCTGAGAAACAACAATGACCTGCCTTCCGCATTGCGCCACGCAACCGCATGGGCGCCATGCAGGTAAATATCCAGTTGCGCGCCGGAAGGATGGCGCAATTCAAGATATGGCATGCCGTTGATTCCGTGTTTCAATTTGGATAACTGTTTTTCCCCCATCTCTGCGTCCTCTGCGGCTCTGCGGTGAAATATTTTTATTAAAATTTGATTGATAAAATGGTAAACGCCGGGCGGGCATTGAATTCATCTGGCGCGAGAGCGCCATCGCGGTTTCTATCCAGCGTATTGAATATTTCGTCATAGGTATAATTCTTATCCGCCTTATCTGAAAATTCCAGAAAACTGACAGCATGATCGCGGTCTTTATCAACCGACTCAAAATGACCATCGGCCTGCGGCGAAGGGACAGCCGTCTTCCATTCCTGCCGGTCTATCTTTTTGTCACCGTTGCGGTCAACGTTCTTAAATGCTTCCTGCTTGGCATGCTGTTTGAATTCATCCAGGGATATTTTGCCGTCACGATTGGTGTCGGCGGCCAAAAAGGTGTTTTTAATGTCGTTGGTCTGGGCCGCGCAAAAGCTCAGCGCGCTTATCTGGAATAGTAATCCGATCATCACTTTCAGCGATAAATATTTCATAAACATCCTTTCATTCAAACGAACCCCGCCTGGCAATTTTGTCATATCTTTGAAAAAGATGGCTTTTTTATAGAAAAAGTCAATATTAAAATTGTCTTCCAATATGCCCGAATTCCAATAATGCCGGCTTGACACATCGTCGCGGTCCCGCTAACTTTCTCAACAAGCGAGCGGGTAAATCATGACTTATCAACCATTGGTTTCTGTGATATTATCTTTCCGTAATGAGGCGAAGGTTCTTTCCGAACTGATCAGCCGCCTGCAGAAATCTCTGCGCCCTTTGCCGGTCCGGCATGAATTTATCTTTGTCAATGACGCTTCCACGGATAATTCCCTTGAAATACTTCTGAAGGCAAGGGAGACCGATCCGGGCATCAAGGTTCTGAACATGTCACGGCGCTGGGGCGTCAGCGAATGCACCCTGGCCGGGATAGCGCATGCCGGCGGCGATGCCGTTATTATGATGGACGCTGATCTGCAAGACCCGCCCGAATTACTGCCCGAACTCATCGCCCGATGGCAGCAGGGCGCTGATGTCGTCAATACCGTGCGCCGCTCGCGTTCCGGCGAGCCGGCCGCCAAAATGTTCCTTACACGCTGCGCCTACCGGTTGATCAGGGCGGTCTCCAGCATTGATTTGCCGGTGGATGCGGGGGATTTCAAGCTTTTGTCCCGGCGGGCGGCTGACCAACTCATTAAATTACAGCATGAATCTCAGCCTTATCTCCGCGGATTGGCCCGCTGGATCGGTTTTAACCAGGCTGAAGTCATTTACGACCGCCAGCCGCGGTTGGCGGGAGAAACACATTACAGTCTGTTAAAATCGTTTAATCCATTGCGGACTTTTTTATCCGGCCTGATTTCTTTTTCCGCCGTGCCGCTGTATCTGATCACTCTACTTGCGTTGGTTATGTTGTTTATCACTGTTTGCGGATGGATATATGCGGGAATTGCGGTTTTATTCGGCTGGCCGTTATCCTGGGGCCGGGCATCTTTTCTCTGGCCTTTCACACTGGGATCAATCCAAGTCTTCTGCCTCGGAATTATCGGCATTTATCTGGGAAGAATATATAATGTCGTGCTGGCGCGTCCGAATTATATTATCGCCAGCCGCATTGGATTTGAAAATAAAGACACATCCATAAACTAGAGGCAAAAAATATGTGGCGGCAGATTCGCAAAGAGTGGATTGACTCATCCCAAGGCCAGAAGATCGCCACAATTATCATACTAATGGCCTTGCTTCCGTTTTTGGCCCTGGTCATTAACCATCTCGGCCCGGATTTTGACACCGGCGCCAACCCCTACCAACACATGGCCACGATTTATCAGGCCGTGCATGGCAAACCGCTCTACGCCCCTCTTTCCACGGAATACCAGTCCATTACTTATACTCCCCTTTATTGGTATATAAGCGCCATTCCATGCAAATTATTCGGCATGTCATTTTTCTGGCCGCGCTTGATCAGCCTGCTTGCTTCGCTAGGATGCGGAGTGATTTTATTTCTCTGGTCATGGCGTTTGACCGAACATAATTTTTCCTTGAGCGCCGCTGTGCCAGTGATTTTTTTGTCCACCACCTACATCATGCACATCACCAATTGGGCTATTGACGTCAATGTCAACGCTCTTCACTTTTTTTTCACGTTTCTGGGGTTCTATCTTTTAATAAATCCCACCAGAAGAAATGTAATTCTTGCAGCCGTTGCAACAAGCGCCGCCGTTCTCGCAAAACAGACTGCGTTGGCGTATGTCATCGCAATGACTGTTATGCTTTTCTTTAGAGCGCGCAGGCAAATACCTGTTTTTCTGGGGTTGCTAATCGTCATTCTTGGAGTAAGTTTCTGGTATCTTGAAAGTTTTGACGGTGATTTTTATTATCAAATAGTAAAAGCAAATAAGGGGGTTCTCTGGGTTGGAAAACGTATTTTTGCGGAAGTGCTGCCTTTTTTTCCGGAACTGATCGGATTTATGCTTCCGTTTGCCCTCGTGCATCTGCTGATTGACGACTGTTTTGATCATCAAAGCTTCTGGCGGAGAATCTGGAAGAGTGAATATGTGATGACAGCCGCCGGGCTTGGCGTGGCGGTTATTGCCACCCCAAAGATCGGCAGTGGACCGATCCATTGTTTAGTGGCCATTGCCGGGCTTTCCCTGTGCGGAATGGCAGGATTGTATCAGACGGCAAAATTAATACCAAAGGTCTGTTCTGAACGAATATGTCTTGGGGTAGCATTGGCGCAGGTCATAACCGTTCTGTTACTGGCCGTCCCCACCTACCCTGTTTGTCTGATTGATCGTTATGATCGGGAAAAATTTACGAATATTGCCAATGTTTTCAGGGCCGGCCGCACCTGCCTCTTTTGCGTGCCGTACATACAAAGTCAATTCAACCAACCCCCTGCCGGGGTTCCTGATGACGACCCCGTAAAATGGATCAAAGGACGGTTGACTTATGAGTTTATTCCTAATGAATTAACGCTTCCCTTTAAAAATCAGGAGTTTGATTATGTGATCGTGGGCCCTTATCTTGACCCCAACCATCCCGTGGCAAAAGCCATAATGGACAACTACAAAACACTGCTGGGACGATTCCCTGCCCACCCAAAATATCCCCGAACGGGTGTTTTTCGCGATGACTGCTTTGTTTTGAAGGCCAACAGACTACAAGCCAATCTTCCAGCCATCCCACGTTAATTTTTTCCATGCCTTTATCAGATTTTGCTTTTTGACATCTGGCGGTTTGACAGTATAGTTAATGCAATTAATAAATGACTTATAGACTTGGAGATAATGAGTCCCGTGCATTTCAACAGTCAGCGCTATGATCTGGCGGTGAACACAATCAGCAGAGCTGATTTATTAGAGTTGATAACCTGGCTGCGCCAATATCCGCGGCTGACCATGGCGGATGAAACGGTCCGTTTTGAAAAGGCTTGGTCAAAATGGCTGGGAGTCAAATACAGCGTCATGTGCAATTCCGGAGCATCAGCCAACCTGCTCATGTATGCAGCGCTAGAAGCCGCCCGAGGGGCGGGAAACCGGAAGGTGGTGGTGCCGGCCACAGGCTGGCCGACCGATATTGCCCCGGCCATTCAATTCGGCTGGAAACCGATCATGTGCGAATCAGATGCGCGCACCTTCGGACTTGATCCAAACTATCTGGAAAAAATATTAAAGCGCGAGCGTCCGGCGCTGGTGGTTGTGGTTCATGTCCTCGGCGTGCCGGCCGATATGACCAGCATTATGGCTCTTAAAAAGAAATACGGATTTGCCCTGCTGGAGGATGCCTGCGCCAGCCATGGTTCGCGGCATCAGGGACAAATGGTGGGGACATTTGGCGATATATCAGTTTTTTCATTTTACTACGGGCATCACATGTCAACCATGGAAGGCGGCATGTGCAGCACGAACAACCGCGAACTTTATCATCATCTGTTGATGTTGCGCAGTCATGGCTGGCTAAAGGACTTGCCGAAGGCGGAGGGACTGCGGATAATGCGCAAACACGGCGTAGATCCCTTCCATGCTCCGTTCACTTTCAAACATCCCGGATTTAACCTGCGGCCGACCGATATCAGCGCCAAAATGGGGCTGATTCAGCTGCGCAAATTGGATAAAACGACCAGGATCAGAGCTGAGAATCATCAACTATATCAGAAAATACTAAAGGGAATTGTCGGCTTTGCGCCGGGATTGCCGGGCGATTTAATCAGCAGTATTTCATTCTGCGCGGTGGCCGCATCGTCCGGGGAACGCAAGCGCATTGTGAAAGAACTGGAGCGGCAATTGATTGACACACGCATTTTTACGGCGGGGAATCTTGGACGGCACCCGTTCTGGACCGATCGTTACCGCCAATTTTCAGCGCCGGTAGGCGACCGGCTTTACGAAGGCGGTTTTTTTCTCCCGAACAACCAGTCGCTTGGACAAAACGAGATAAACTTTATCTGCGATGTTGTCCGCCAAGCATGTTCCTGAAAACAAGGCTATAACATTTATGTGCCCATTAACTTCCGCTTCAAGCGCATACGCGTCATGTTTGCTATATGGTCACGGACGACCCATCCAAACTTTGCCTCAAGCATGTTGAGATAGCTTGGATTGGCGAAATATTCATTAAAAGCATTGTCTCGGAATTCCAAAACCTGACGGGACGTAAGGTGACGGGTGGGAAGAGGACATGTATCAAAAGCATGTTGCGAATAACCATGCCAATTCTCAGGCAATTTCCAGCCGGATTTAACGGCCATGTCATATAATTTTGATCCGGGATATGCCATGGCGCAATAAAAATTTGCGAATTCACAATTCAATTCCATTGCAAGGTCCAAGGTTGACCGCATGGAATCCATGTCATCTTCTGGTAAACCAAAGATAAAATTGCCAATTATCCGGATGCCTTCGTCCTGAATTGCCTTCACTACGTTTTTAATATCTCTGCTGCGCAAAGTTTTTCTTGCCTGGTCGCGCACGCCCGGGTCCGCAGACTCAATGCCCAGAGCCAGCCAGTTAATGCCCGCTTTTTTCATCTCGGCAAGATACTGAATTTTGACTGTATCAACCCTGGCGTAGGCCCAGATATTTAGCCGATAATCACGCGACAACAGCCCCTTGACAATTCCCATATAATGTTTTTCATTCAGGACAAACAATTCATCCACAATTTTGATATTGCGGACATTATAAGCGTTAGCCAGCAAATCCAATTCCTCTAACACCAGTCTTGGACTGCGGAAACGGATTCCTGGCTTGCCGAAAGGCGCATTAATACAGCAAAACACGCAGGAAAATGGACAGCCCAAGCTTGTGTAAATTGCCGCATAGGGACTGCGCTGTTGAAAATTATCAAAGCAGTGCCAATTATGTGCCCGATAGAGATGCATTGGCAGAAGGTCCCATGCCGCGACAGGCAGAAAGCGGTCTAAATCATCAATCAATGATGCCCGCGGAGTATGCTTGATTGTGCCTTCGGCGTTCCGCCACCACAATCCCGAAATATTTGCAAAATCGCATTGCTCTCTCCGCAATAAGGGAATCAAACACTCAAAAGTAATGGGGCCCTCTCCGTCCACGACAAAATCCACACTCTCTTCGCGTAACGTCTGTTCCGGCAGAGCTGAGGGATGCAGACCGGCAATGGCGACCGCCCGGGCGTCAGCGTTTTTAAGTGATCGGCATATCCGACCAGCAATAGTCATGTTCTGTGTTGATGCGGATGGTTGTGACCCATACACAATTACCGCGCACAATACCGGATTCAAAGACAAAGCGCGCTGGGCGGTCTGCTCAGGAGTCAATCCCTCGGCATTGGCATCAATCAAAGCAACAGAAAAGTCTTTTAGCCTCAGGTAAGCGGCCATTACCGCTGCCCAAAAAGGCGGTTCGATTGCCGAAAAATCATCCCCCAAATTCTGAAATATCTGACGGCGGTCTCCGGGATTGATCAACACGATATCAGTCATATAATTCTCTTAAGCTTTGGAAACCAGAATAGCCTTTAAAATAGCGCCTTCTCCCATCCCTGCCAATTCATGCAATTGCTCGCGATTACCGATCTGAAAGCAGAATTTGTCTTTAAATCCTATCCTGATCATCTCTGGTTTGAGCCCTTGTTCAGCGAGCGCACCGGACACGACACAATCCAAGCCGCCATTGCCTATAAAGCCCTCCTCCAAAGTAACAATCCTCTGACAACAAGATATACTCTGAACAAAAGTCGATGCATTAAACGGTTTTAATCTGAACACATCTATAACACCAACCTGTTTTCCGATTGCAGCCAGCCGGTTTGCTATTTTTAACGCCTGATGGGTCATATATCCCGTTCCAATTAAACATATATCCGAAGGTTGAACCAAGACAGCGAATCCCTGCCCCACGTCAATATTCGGTATGGTATCATATATAGGCGGAAGCGGCTTCCCGTCCAAACGAAAATATTTCGGCTTAGCTTCACGAGCAGAATAATCCGCCAAGACCTCGCTCATGCACCAATCCGCCGGAGAAAACACTTCCATATTGGGCAATAAGCGCATAATGGCGAGGTCTTCAAGACAATGGTGGGAAGGTCCGGAAACATCATAACTCACACCGGCGCCCACGCCCACCAGATTGATATTCAGCGGTTTCAATTGCCCAAGCAGCGAAAGATTAACACGAATTTGTTCATACGCCCGCATGGTTATAAACGACGCTATCGCATACGCATAGACCGTGAACCCTTCAAGGGCCAACCCGGTGGAAACGTTGATCAAATTCTGCTCGGCAATGCCAACATTAATAAAACGATCCTTATAATCACGCCGCAGATCATCCAGCTTGGGCGAGCCAAAATCAGCACATAAAAAGAAAATCCTATCATCGGTTGCCATCCTGGTGTAGACCGATTGAATAAACGCATCCCGCATGGTTATGGAAGACTGTGTTATCATGACATTTTCTGGATCAACTGATCAATTTCTTCCGGACTCAACGTCTTTATATGATTTAACGGGTCCCCTTCCAAGCGTGGGACACCTTTGCCTTTAATCGTGTTGGCAATGATCACGTTGGGCATGTCGCCGCTGTCATTTTTCCTTTCCTCCAATACTTGACATAATCGGGAAATATCATGCCCATCCACCGATGCCACCTTCCACCGAAACGCTGAAAATTTATTATCTAATGGATTCAAATTTATAATTTTCTCACAAAAATCAAGGAGACATATTTTATTGTCATCAATAATCAGCGTCAGATTGCCAAGGCTGTGTTCGCCAGCGAACATAATCGCTTCCCAGACAGCGCCTTCATAAAGTTCGCCATCTCCCATCAAGACAAAGACTTTGTTTTTTTTATGTTTGGCCTTGAGCCCAAGCGCCACGCCGCAACCAACGCCCAACCCATGTCCCAAGGAGCCGTTCACTGTTTCAAATCCCGGAATAATGGGATCGGGAATTCCTCCAAGGAATGATCCCGGCATACATACTCGGTCCAATTCCGATCTCGTAAAATATCCAAGATCGGCCAGAATAGGATAAAAACACACGGAACCATGCCCCTTGCTGATAATCAGACGGTCCCGGTCCTCCCATGATGGGTCGTCCGGACGGCAGCGGATAATGCCGCCATAGAAAAGCACGGTAAATATTTCAACACAGGACAGCGACGAAGCTATACGTGTCTCCGGCGCCTTTTTGTGAATCAACAAAGTTTCACGCCGAACCCAATCGGCTTTGGCCTGCAACTCAACAAGTGAACTAGTAATGTTACACATGAATTTGACAATAATGTTTTAATAGTATTAAATCAACGTCAAATTCTGAGATGACCGAGTTATCAGCCGGCATACAATGCCTGAAAAGCCGATAAAATCCGGGGATTTGGACAGACAAGGCAGTTATGAAAATATTGTTTGTTTACAGCGGGGCGGAAAGCCTGGGAATAGAATACCTTGCCAGCTTCCTGGAATCCAGGGGGCATCAGACCGAACTCCTCTTTGATCCCGCCATTTTTTCGGGGGACCTGCTGATGAACAACAAGTTCCTCTCCAAAATATTTTCCCTGGACAGCCGGATAATCCGGAAGGCCTTATCTTCCTCCCCCGGCCTGATAGCATTTTCAAGCTACACCGGCAACTACCGCTGGTGCCTGAAAATAGCCGAGGAAATAAAAAAATGCGCTCAAATCCCGGTGGTATTCGGAGGCGTCCATCCGACCGCGGCGCCCCGGGAAGTTTTAGGGAACGATGCGGTTGATTACGTGATAATCGGGGAAGGCGAATATGCTTTATTGGAATTAGTCAAACGAATTGAAAGCGGCAAGGGTGAATTTTCAAAGATATCAAACCTTGGGTATAAACCAGAAAAAGGGGGTGTTCAGATCAATGAACCCCGGGAGTATATAAAAGACCTGGACCGCCTGCCCTTTCCCAATAAAAACCTGTTCTACCGCAAAGTCCCGCTGTTAGCAGAAAATTATATGATAACGACCTCGCGCGGGTGTCCTTTCAATTGCAGTTATTGCAGCAACAGCATGCTCCACGAACTATACCGCCAAGAGAGCAGGCATGTCCGGCGCAGAAGCCCCGGCAATGTCATTGAGGAGTTGAAACAGGCAAAATCAAACTGGAACGTCAGACTGGTTGTTTTTGCCGATGATGTTTTCACCAGCTCAAAAGCCTGGCTTGAAGAGTTTATCCCGATTTATAAATCAGAAATAAATTTACCTTTCTTCTGCTCCGTGCATCCCAACGCCATGTCCCGGGAAATCGCGGCTTTGTTAAAGGAAGGCGGGTGCTGGCTGGTCACCATGGGCGTGCAGTCCGGATCCGAACGGATCAGGAAAGAAATATTCGGCCGTGAGGGCAGTAACGCAAGGATATTGGAATCCATTAAATACATCAGGGAAGCGGGCATGAAAATATCCCTTGATAATATATTCGGCGCCCCCGCTGAAAACGAAAATGACCTGCAAGCAGGGCTTGAACTTTACGAAAAGGCCCGGCCTGATCGGATCCTCACCTTCTGGTTGACATATTATCCCACCACAAAAATCATAGATATTGCCAAGGCAAACCATTATTTAACGGAGGAAGATATTGCAGACATTAATAACGGCATTACCGGATTTACGCACGGCGGCGGCTCTGTTATTGACGCCAAAATGAGGAAAATTTACCTTGTTTACGAATTACGCTTTCAATTGAGGACGCTTTTAACCAGCGATTATCTCTACGAATTCATCTTGAGAATATGCCGTTATTTTCCCTCCGCTTCCCTGATAAAGCTCATTGTATTATTGAATGCCGTAAAAAACAGGGACGTAAAAATGTTTTATCTGCTGAGGTATATCTGGGCCAAAAAAACCGTTCCCTGAAAAAAGTTGATTACCGCTGGCCTTATGTTCGCCTTTCAGACAGGATGTATGACGAAAAATTAAGCTATGACTAAATTTTCAGCTTCTACTTTAGGTTTTTTTCCAGAAAACTTGAGATGTTCATGAGCCGCAAGCACCTCAATCCCAACCACGTCTCCGTCCGAGCCATAATTTACCGCAATATCCTCTGTAAGGCGATGAGTCAACACCTGGGCCGGTTTTTCAACAAATTTTACATATAACGCGTCCACATCTGCATCATAGCTGATCTTCATAATATGTTCCCCTTAAAAATAGAACACATACACCGTGATAACGATCGTTCTGTTTTCTTCTGTTTTAACAATGGGCATGACCTGTTTGATAGCATAAAACTTTCCGGCCCAGACATTATTATATTGAAAATTTAACCGGTATGCCTGACGTTCTTTTTTTGCCGGTATCTTTTCTCCTCTTAATAATGTTTCTTCCACCTCAAATCTGCTTGCTCCTCTTTCGTCCATCTGCCCCAAAGCATGACTTGAATAAATAATGTCCCGCATAAATTTAACAATAATGTTTAAATAACATTAAATCAATAGATTTTTATCGGCGGTTGCGGGCCGAGCGCAAAAAGCGCGATACCGGCGGCGACCGAGGCGTTCAGGGATGAAATCCGGCCGGAGAGCGGTATCCTGACAACGTAATGGGCCGTGTTCAGGATGAGTTGTCCCACGGCCTTATGCTCGCCCCCGATCACCAGCATCACCCGCGCATCAGGCGCTATTTCAAGCTCGCTGATCGTCGTCTTCCCGCCGCTGTCCAAAGCCACAACTGTAAAATCATTTTTTATGGCTTCGCGCACATAATAATTGGCGGCATGGTCGCGCGCCATCCGCAGATATTCGCTTGCGCCGGCGCTGGCCTTGACCACCGAGGGATAAATTTCAGGCGTGCCGCGCGAAGAAAGCAGGACATGCCGCCAGCCAAACACCTCCGCGCTCCTTAAAATAGCCCCGACATTCTGGGGGTCCTCAATATTATCCAAAAGCAAAAGACGATTTTGCTCAAGCAATTCCGCAAACGAGGCGTAGTGATAAGCATCGGCCTCAATCACCACCCCCTGATGCTCGGTCGTCCGGCATAATTCAAAAAGACGGCCCTTGCTCACAAATTCCGTTTGACAATTCGCCTTCTTGAAGAGTTCCAGCAGTTTGTTCATCCGCGCTGATGTCGGGGCGCTCTCCGCGACACAGGCGCGGTAAATTCTGCGCCGGCCGGCGCGGACAATCTCAAAGGCAGGGTTAATGCCGTAAATGTATTCTTTCATCACAAACCTCCAAACATTATTTAACGTTTTGTTCACGGCAAGTAAAGAATCAAAAAAGAATTTACCCGTTGCCGGATTGGCTGTATATTACCAACTGACAGCAACAAAATGGTTCGCCGGACCGGCGGACACGGCAAAAAATTATGGACTACGAACACGATATCGCAACGCAGGCGGCGGTCCGCGCCCTGCCGCCGTGGGCCTACCGGGTCATCAAACCGCTGGAAGAAATATTCACCGCGGAATATTCCCACGGCCTTGACAGGTCGGAAGGCGAGGCTTCGCCTTTCAAAAAATACGTCGCTTTCTGGAAGGACGATCTGCCCCTGCACTACCTGCCCGGGAGCGACACCGTTGAACGGAATTATGACCGCGCGTATGACGGATTTCTCTTTTATTTCCGGCACATGGCCGGGGCTTTCGCCAAGCAGAAAATGAAGCTCCCCGCGGCGAGCCGCGGGGTATTCCCTGGCCGAGCTCGGGCAGGCTGGCGAAGGCGAATAAACGAAGGCGTCCTTTTTGCATCCATGCTCTTTCACTTTCTGCAGGACGCCGGCTATCTTCAGCACAGCCTGGATTCCCCGCAGGGGTTTGCCGAGCCCGGGTCCTGCACGCCCTGGCCAAAAATTATCCAGCTCTTTCCTCCGCCGCCGGGAAAAGAACACGCCCATGCCGTCATGATATATAAAAACATCCTCTCCCGGTCGCTCAAGATACGCGGAAAACTTTCCCGCCTCTCTCTCAATGATTACGCGCCGAAACTGCTAGGTATAACTCCCGAAGAAGCCTCATTTCATCTCTACCAGCGCTATTGGCGGCTTCTGGCGGAAGCGCGAGCTTCCATGCCAGGATTTTTTTCGGCGGCTTACGAGCGCAGTGAAACCAAATACGCGCGGATATGCAAAACTTTGATTCAAAACTGCGCGCAGGTCTGTGCGGATGTTTTATATACGGCGCTCTGCATTGCCTTCAACAAATTTTCCCCCGCCCAAACAAAAATCCTTGAAAAAACACGTCTTGAATCGCTCGTTCCTCTTGTCCGGCCTTTCTTTTCAGCCACGGCCGCATACACTGACTGCCCCATCGTGAAAGACTGCAACCTTGACACAAAACTGCGCCGCCACCGCCTGGCGCTCCTGGTGAAAACAAAACGCGGAACAGCGGTGAGATATTTCCGGCATGGCCTGGGCACGGGCATGGGCTGGCAGGAGCCGGAACAAAGCCCAAGCCGCAACAGCTGCGACTACCATCTCAGATATAAAATTCCCGCCCGCGTTTACCGCTGGTTCACCGTAACATGCGGGGTGAACGCAACGATGCCGCATGCCGGGAAAATATCGCTCCGGGTCTGTTTCAACGGCAAACAACAATGTTCCACCGGCATCATAGCAAAACCGGCTCTGGGCAAAACGATGAAAGTCAACGTGCGTTCCGGAGGGACATTGGACATGGTTGCGCGCAACGAAAAAACAAATCCTTTGAGCCCGCCCTTTCCCCAGGTGCACATTGTCTGGGCCGATCCATTGCTTCTAAAATGATGAAAATGCGCCGGGACTAAAACAGATCCATCTGCAGGGAGTTATCCCTGGCTTTACGCTGGCGATGGACGGCGATTTTGGGCTGGCCGGCTTCCTCAAATTCGCCCTCTTCAAGATTGAGCAGTATTTCCCTGGCGCGCTCAACCACAGCTTGGGGAAGTCCGGCCAGACGGGCGACCTGGATGCCATAGCTTTTGTCCGCGGCGCCGGCCACAATCTTCCGCAAAAACACCACCCGGTCATTATCCTCGCGGACCAGCACGTTGTAATTCTGCACGCCCTTCATGGTCATGGCAATATCGGTCAACTCGTGATAATGGGTGGCAAAAAGGGCTTTGGCCTTTATGCTGTCATGCAGATATTCCGCCACGGCCCAGGCAATGCTTATGCCGTCAAAAGTGCTCGTGCCCCGGCCGATCTCATCCAGAACGATGAGGCTTTTTTCCGTGGCATTATTCAAGATATTGGCGGTCTCCTGCATCTCAACCATGAAAGTGCTCCGGCCGCGGACCAGGTCGTCGCTCGCCCCCACCCTGGTGAAAATCCGGTCCACCACGCCGATTTCCGCCTCGGCCGCCGGCACGAATGATCCCAGTTGGGCCATGATCACAATCAAGGCCACCTGCCTGATATATGTTGATTTGCCGGCCATATTCGGTCCGGTGATGATGATCAGGCGGTTTGTCCCGCAATCAAGCAGAGTATCATTGGGGACAAACCGGTCGCCGGAAGGTATTTGTTCAATCACCGGATGGCGGCCGTCTTTTATCCGGATTGAATTTTCATCCGTCATAACCGGCCGCGTGTAACGCATGGCCAGGGCCCTGTCCGCGAGAGAAGCGAGAGCATCCAGCGCGGCGATTGCATCGGCTGACTGCAGGATTTGTCCGCTCTCCTGGAGAATCTTACCCCGCATTTCTTCCAGCAGTTCGGTTTCAAGCGCCACGGCCCGTTCCTGGGCGCCGATTATTTTATTTTCAAATTCTTTCAGCTCCGGGGTGATAAAACGCTCGGCATTGACCAGGGTCTGCTTGCGGGCATAATCGGCCGGCACATTGGCGGCCTGGCCTTTGGAAACCTCAAGGTAATATCCGAAAATCTGATTGTATCTCACCTTCAAAGTTTTGATGCCGGTGCGCTGTTGTTCCTTGGTCTGATATTCAGCCAGCCAGACGCGCCCTTTTGTGGCCGCCTCGCGCAAAGCATCCAGTTCGGCATTATAAGCGGACCGGATTGCGCCGCCGTCTTTAAGGGTGGCCGGCGGCTCATCCACAACCGCCCGTTCAATCAGGCCGGTCAGTTCCGGAAGGGGCTTAATCTGTTTTCCCAGACCAGCCAGCAGATTTTCTTGCATGCCGCGCATCAGATCGCGGACTTTTGCCAAGGCGCCCAGAGATTGCGCCAGCGAGCGCATGTCCCGCGCCCCGCCTGATCCCGAGGCAAGCCTGGCAAGAATCCGCTCCAAGTCGCGCACCTGGCCTAGCTCTTCCCGCAAATTTCTCAGCATGTTTCTATCCTCGCAAAACAGCGCCACCGCCTCATGCCGCTCTGAAATCGCGGACCTGGCGGACAAGGGACGCAAGACCCATTCGCGCAGGCGCCGGCCGCCCATGGCGGTTTTCGTGGCGTCCAGCACGCCCAGCAGGGTGACGGCCCCCTCCCCGCGCAAGACATCGCCGGCCAGTCCGCCCCGCGAAAAAATCCGCGTGCCGACCAGATCAAGATTATTCCGCGTGGATTCGTCCATAAAAAGGAAATGATCCGGATTTTTAAGGCGCAATGAGCGCACATTTTGCGCGGAACGGTATAAAACGTTTTTGACATAATGGAGGATGCCGCCAGCCGCCCCGATCCCCGCCCGGCGCCCCTCGCATCCGAACCCGTCCAGCGACTGCACCCCAAAATGATTTTTCAGCGTTTCATAGGCGGTCGCATATTCAAACATCCAATCCTCATAGGGCGTTACCATGCGGCTAAGGTCATGGCCAAACATCTGTTTCAAGGGCGAGGCGGCATTTTCAAAAACAGAAACGGGAATGATGCATTCCGCCGGCGCAAAACGCAGAAGGTTGTCGCGCAGCGTATTGACATTGTCCGTCTCCTCCATCCAGAATTCGCCGGTTGAGAGGTCAAGCAGGGCCAGGCCGTAAGAAGCGCCGTTTTGATACAGGCCGGCCAGGAAATTATTTTTTGAAGAATCCAGCAATTGGTCGCTCAAGACCGCGCCGGGCGACACTATCCCGGTAACTTCGCGCCGGACAATCCCCTTTGCAACCGCGGGGTTTTCAACCTGGTCGCAGATGGCCACCTTTTTGCCAGCGCGAATGAGTTTGGTCAGGTAAGTTTCGTAGGCATGATAAGGCACGCCGCACATCGGCGCTTTCTGGCGTTTGGTGAGGGCGACATTAAGGATGGGCGCCGCCTCAACCGCGTCCTCAAAAAACATCTCGTAAAAATCGCCCAGCCGGAAAAAAAGAATGGTGTTCGGCGGCAGTTTTGCCTTTATCCGGCGATACTGCTGCATCATGGGTGTAATAGAATCGGTCATATAAATGCGCTTTTTCGTCGTCATACTCAGAACTTTCCCGCTCTTTGTCAAGTTTTTATACCGGCAAACGACAACCCTAAAAAGCGTCTTGACCGCTGGAAAATTGATTGTATTGTAAAACTGAAAAAATATTTTCTTTCATGTCAAAAATAATTCACTTTTTAGGCTGGGACAAGCCGGTCGCCGCAACCGCCGCGCAATTCATCCTTAAAAACGCCCGCCCGCCGCTGGTCAAACTGGACCACACCCTGATTGTCGCCCCCACCAGGGAAGCCGGACGCGGATTGCGCGAAAAAATGACGGTTTTATGCCGCCAAAAAAAAACAGCCTTGCTGGGCGCACGGATCGTCACCCCCTTGTTCTTTATTCAAGCGCAGGGAAACGACGAAAAGGCGGCCGCGAAACCAATTGTCCAGAGCGCGTTTATCAAGACCCTGCTCAGCCTGCGCGGGGATGATTGCCCAACATTGTTCCCCCGCGGCATTCCGCAAAATAATCACCAATGGGCATTCGCCGCCGCAAATCTGATTCAAGGCCTGCGGGACGATCTTTCCGACGCCGGCGCCTCCATCAACTCCGTTCTTGAAAAGCACTCGTCCGAGCTGCAGGAACTGCCGCGCTGGCAGGATTTAGGCCGGATAGAAAAATTATACCTTGAAAATCTGGACAAAGCCGGACTTCAGGACCCATGCCTGTTGAAGTTGGCCGGCTCCCGCGCTCCGGTTGTCCCTCCTGAAATCAGCCAAATCATAATCGCTTCCGTACCCGACCCTTCCCTGCTGGCGCTGACAGCGCTTGGCGAGTTGTCAAAGAAGGTGGAGGTTGAAATCCTGGTCATGGCGCCGGTAGAATTGCGGGATCATTTTGACGACTGGGGACGCCCCCGGCCGGACAAATGGCGGGATCGCCTGATTGATATTCCCGCGCCGGAAAAAAATATTATGATCGCCGGCCAACCCGGGGCCCAGGCGCAAGCCGCGGTTGACCTGATTCAGGCGGGCGAACACCACCTTGCCGACGTATGCGTCGGCGTGCCGGACCGGGCGGTCATCCCCTATCTGCAGGATAAGCTGGAAAGCGCCGGCATAACTGCCTTTGATCCGGCCGATCGGCCGGTAAAAGATCATCATTTATACCATCTGGTCAAGGCATGGCGCCAGCTGACTGATAATTCATCCTTCGCAAATGCCGCCGCCTTTTTGCGCATGGTAAACATTCTCAATTATCTTCAGGCAGCGCGCGGAGTGTGCGCATCCGGATTGCTGTCGGAACTGGACCTGCTTCAAAACCGGGCGTTGCCGCAGACCTTGCGGGACATGGAACTGGCGCTGAAAAAGACAAAAGATTTTCCGTATTTGACGGCCGCCGTCAAATACCTGAACGAGGTTTTGACAACGGCAAAAAAAGAGGCGCCGCATGAGGCCTTGCGTGACCTCCTGCAGCAGGTGTTCGCATTCAAGACCATAACCGGCCACTCCGATGCCGACAATGATTTCAAAGCCGTGGCCGTTCTTGTTTCCGAAGTTCTGAATGAAATAACCTATGCCTGGCCGTATCTTAAAGAACTGCCGTCCCGGCTGATCAACCAGTTGATTCTCAACAGCCTTGATGATCTTTCCATTCCGCGGCATCGCGAAGGCGCAAAAGTTGAGCTCCTCGGCTGGCTGGAACTGGCCTGGAACGACGCGCCTTTGATGATCATCACCGGCTTCAACGAGGGGCAGGTCCCCGATACCCGGCAAAGCGATATTTTTCTGCCGGATGCGCTGAAGAAAGGCCTCGGACTGCGCAACAATGAAACGCGTTTTGCGCGGGACGCCTATCTGCTCTCCCTGATTCTCGCCAGCCGCGGGCAATCCGGCCGCGTGGTTCTGATGGCCGGGAAAACAAGTCCGGCCGGGGACCCGCTTAAACCTTCGCGCCTACTGTTCCGGTGCCCGGACAGCCAACTGGCCGAAAGGGCGGAACTGGTTTTCAGGGAAGTTAAGGATGAAACTCATAAACCCTCGTTTTCCATCACCTTCAAACTGGACCCCGCCGCGCCGCTGGCCGGCCGCCCGCCGCCGCTTCTGCCCTCGGAATTATACGCAACCCAGTTTCGCGATTATCTCGCCTGCCCGTTCCGGTTTTACCTTAAGCACATCCTGAAAATGGAACGGGCCGGATTCAAAGTGGAACTGGACGCCGTTGATTTTGGGAAAATGATCCATGCCGTTCTGGAAAAATTTTCCGGCAACCACGGAATCAACAATGCCGCTGACCCGCGCGCCATCCAGAAACACCTGCACGGCCTGCTTGACGACTATTTGCGGGGCGTCTACGGGATGAATGATTCCTTTCCGATCCTGTATGCGCGCGAAATCGCCGGCGCGCGCCTGAAAGCCTTTGCCGAACATCAGGCCGGACTGGCATCCGCAGGCTGGCAGACCGTGGAACGCGAGTTGAAATGCCAATTGACCATAGGGGGCGTCAGGATAACCGGAAAGATTGACCGCATTGACATTAACCGACACAGTGGAAAATTGCGGATTATTGACTACAAAACTTCGGACTCCGCTGAAAATCCCAGCCAGGCCCACATAAAAAAATCCCGGAAGGCAATACCGGATTATGCCCGAGTCCGGGATGCCGGGAACGAACAGTGGCTTGACCTGCAAATGCCGCTCTATTGGCACATGTTCAAAGGGACGGATTTGGCGAAAAAAAACGGGGAGATTGAGCTTTGTTATTTTAATCTGCCGAAGGCGGTTTCAAACTCAAGAATTGAATCATGGACGGATTTTGACAAGACGCTGGCAGACTCCGCCTGCCAATCCGCGGAAAAAATAATTGCGCGCATCAAGCGGGGAATTTTCTGGCCGCCGTCCGATTCCGTCCAATACGACGATTTTGAAGGCCTGTTCAACGAAGACATGCACGGCTATTTTGAAGGCGAAAAAATCACTGAATTTTTTGCCACAAAAAAGCACAAAGGAACACAAAGTATGAAATAATCTTTTTTTCTATTTGTGAATTTTGTGCATCTTTGTGGCTGTCTTAAAAATGATAAAATTTGAAAACAAAGCCATCGCCGCTTCGGCCGGCTCCGGCAAAACATTCCGGCTGGCCCATCGCTACATGGGCCTGCTCGCCCGCGGAATTCCGCCCGAACGAATCTGCGCGCTCACCTTTTCGCGCAAGGCCGCCGGCGAAATCTTTGATTCCATCATGCGTTATCTGACCAAAGCCGCGCAAAAGCCGGAAAAGGCGGAACTCTCCGGCCAATACATGGAAGCCGGCCCGGTGCCGACCGGTAAATTTCTTTCCATCCTGCGCTGCTTTGTTGACAACCTGCACTCGGCCAGCATCGGCACCATTGACGGCTTCATCGTCGGAATTATCCGGGCCTTCCCCCTGGAACTCGGCCTGAACAGCACGGAATTCAACCTGATGGATAACGACGGCGCCGACGCGGAATCCTTCCGCGAAACCGTCATGGCGGCCATCTGCAACGCAAAACAAATCAAAAAAAACGACGCGAACATCTTCCTGGAAGCCTTCCGGCAGGCCACGTTCGGAGCGGAAAAGAAAACATTCTCCGATAATCTCAAAAGCTTCCTGAACGATTACCGCGCGGCTTTCATCAACCTGCCCGTGAAAAACTCATGGGGCGATCCGGCGCTCATCTGGGAACAGCCCCCCTGGTGGCTGAAGCCGGCGCCAACAACGGAAAGGAAGATGCGGGAGCAGATTTTACAGACAATATCCGCCAGCGCCGCGTGGGACAAAAGGGCGCGGAATAGTCTGACAAAACTGCTCGTCAAATTGATGGATTTCGGGCCGGATTCGGAATGGGAGGCGGAGGTTTTCATGGAAGGTAAAATTCAAAGCCAGATAGTAAAAAATTTTAACTGGTCTGAGCCGGCACTAGAAAGCCGCAGGCAAATTGTCATTCCCGCGAACGCGGGAATCCAGAAAATTCTCATGCCACAGGCATATCCGCTCATGGCGAAAATACTGGATTCCCACTTTCGTGGGAATGACAGAGGGGAAGGATCTTCGCTGAAATCGCAAAAGAGTCACGCTAACACAGATAACTTAAAAATCGAATATGCGAACAAAGAGTATATCCTGCCCCCCGACATCACCCTGGCGCTCCGCGCTTTGTATCACAACCTGTTTCATGTCCAATTCACGCGGTTGTTCAAGCAGACCGGCGGCATATTCAACGTCATCGCCATGTATGAAAAGGAGTATGAAAAAGCGCTTCTGCAGACCGGCAATATGACCTTTACCGACGCCCAGCTGATTCTCTCGCCGCACGGCTTTGCCTCCGGCGGCATAACAATCAGTCAGGCGGCACAGCCGGCCAGGGAAGGACGGATATTCATTGACTACCGCCTTGACTCAAAAATTGACCACTTCCTCCTGGACGAATTTCAGGACACAAGCAATCTGCAATGGCGGGTGATGGAAAACATTGTGGATGAAATCCTGCAGGATGACAGCGACACGCGCAGTTTCTTTTATGTCGGCGACGTGAAGCAGACCATCTACCGCTGGCGCGGCGGGAATCCGGATTTATTCAACGGCGTATTGGAACGCTATGGCCAAAAAATCGTCATTGAGCCGTTGAATAAAACCCAGCGCTCCGCTCCGCCGATCGTCGCCGCTGTGAACAAAGTATTTTCCTGCCTGCCGGAAACGCGCGGTGAAAACTCCGAGCCCGCGATTCCGGAGCCGGTGCGCGCCAAATGGAACACGGCCTGGCAGGAACATGAATGCGGAAAACAGGCCCCGGCGGATGGCTATGCCGCCCTCATTCAGCCGGTCCGGCCCGAAGGCGCCAAATATCATGAGAACGAAGAGCATCTTGAGCTGCTGGCGCGGCTTCTGAAACACATCCGCCCCGCGGAAAGGGAATTGAGCGCCGCGATCCTCGTGCGCAAAAACAGGACCGGCAAAAAAATCACCGATTATCTGCGGCAATACTGTCCCGAATTGAACGTTTCCTATGAAGGCGAAACCGCCCTGCTTGACAGTCCGGTCATTACGGTTCTGCTTGATCTTTTACGCTATGCGGAACATCCGGCGGATAATTTTGCGTTCCAGCATTTGATCATGAGTCCGCTGGGCGCCTGGCTGAATAAAAACGGGATGGAACCGGAATCCATACCGGAAAATATTCTCCGGAAAATACAAGCCGAGGGTTTTAAGCCGGCGATCCGTGAATGGGCCGCACGGCTCGGACAACTTGATGTTTTCGGACATCTGCGCCTGAACCAGATGCTGGAAATTGCCGGACAATTTGACAGCCGTTTTGAGCGGGATATTCGGCTCTTTATCAGAACCGTTGAATCATTCGGAGTGCGCGAAGCGTCCGAAGCCAGAGGCTGTGTCCATATAATGACCATCCACCAGTCCAAAGGGCTCGGCTTTGATCTAGTCATTCTGCCCGACTTAAATGCCGGCGAAAAGATGAACAGCGCCGGCCGGATGGATTTTCTGACCGATCATTCCCGAGCCGCCGATCAGGAATGGCTTCTGACAGTCCCCGACCGTAAAATTGCCGCATGCGATCCGATATTGAAGCACAGCCTTGATAAAGCCGATCATCTGGAAACATTGGATAATTTGTGCCTTTTGTATGTCGCCATGACCCGCGCCAAAAAAGCCTTGTATCTGCTCACGCGAGTCCAGGAAAGGAAATGTTTCAATATGGCGGCGCTGGTTGAAGAACAATTGTCAGCGGAGCCAGCGCGCAGACAAAACATCAAAATTGGGGATCGGGAGGATGATCTTCTTTACGAGGCCGGCGCCCGCGACTGGTTTGAGAAAGAAAAACCGGTAAAACCCGTTATCAAGTCCATGCCGGAACAGAAAAGACCCGCATTGCCAAAACAGGCGCGGCCAATGCTCCTGGAAAAAATAGAGCCGTCGCTTGAGGAAGATGTCGCCCTGAAAGCCTCGTGGCTTTTTAAGGCTGAAAGCCCGGAAGTCCTGCATTTTGGGAGCGCCATTCACGAACTTTTCCGGGCGGTGGAATGGAGCGATGACTGCCGGCCGGAAGAAATTATCCGCAACTGGAAACCGGAACAGCCCTACCCTGACATTGTCATTCGTGATGTCAAAGAACAATTCATCCGGACAATGGCAGAGCCAAAGATCAGGTCTGCGCTTTCCAAACCGGCCGGCGACATTGAATTATGGCGCGAAAAAAGTTTTGACGTCATCCTGGACAATAAATGGGTTTCCGGCATTTTTGACCGGGTGGTTATTTCATGCGATAACGACGGCACCCTCATCTCGGCGAAAATCACGGACTATAAAAGCAATCGGACCAGCGATCCCGAAAAAATCGGCGAGCTGATTAAAATTTACAAGCCGCAAATGATTCTTTACCGCCAGGCGCTCGCCACCCTGCTGAACCTGCCCGAATCCAAAATTGAAACCCATCTCCTCTTCACCGTGCCGCGCGAAATTATTCAAATTTCAGGCGAATAAAATTGACATACGCCCCTCTGCCGAATATAAGAACATAACAAAACAAAAATGGCGATGGAGTTCGCCTGAATTACCCGTTCAGGGTTGATGACTCCTACCGGATAAAAGCATCTGGTAGGAGTTTTTATTTTTTACGGAGGCCAAAATGGAAGTTTATATCGCGACCGCCATTGCGCTGCTTGTCTTTCTGGCGAGCGTCGTTTCCGTGGAAATCGCCCTTTCGGCGGCCATTATTGAAATCGCCGCCGGCGTTATTGCCGGAAATTTCTTGCATCTGCACGCGCCGCAATGGATGGATTTTCTGGCGGGATTCGGAGGCATTCTGCTCACCTTCCTGGCCGGAGCGGAAGTTGACCAGGCGGTTCTCAAGAACAAACTGAAGGAAAGTATTTTGATCGGCGGTTTTTCATTTTTGATCCCCTATCTGGCGGCCACTGCCTACTGTTACTGGATTGCGCACTGGACATGGAAGGCTTCCTTGATCGCCGGCTGCGCCCTTTCAACCACCTCGCTGGCGGTGGTCTATGCGGTGCTGGTGGAAACCGGCCTGACCGCCACTCCTATCGGCAAAATCATTATGGCATCAACCTTCATTACCGATATCGGGACAGCGATAGCCCTTTCACTGTCGTTCGCGGAATGGAGCCTCAACACCTTGTGGTTTGTTGCCGGGTCGGCCCTGCTGATTATATTGGCGCCGAGATTCCTGCCGAAGATATTTGAACGTTATGGAAAACGGGTGATTGAACCGGAAATAAAACTGCTGTTTTTTCTGTTGTTTGCGCTGATGAGCCTGGGAAAATGGGGACAAAGCCATGCTGTTCTGCCCGTATTTATCTTCGGATTGATGCTTGCGCCCATGTTCCATAAACACAGGGAACTTCAGCGCAAATTAAGAATTGTGGCCTTTGCCATAATTACCCCCTGTTTTTTTATCAAGGGCGGCATGAATGTGTCCCTGGCTCTGCTGGCCGCCAACTGGGGTTTGTTTCTGATGCTTTTCGCCGTGAAAACCGCCGGCAAATTCATCGGCGTCTGGGCCATTGCCAGACATTATGTCAAGGAACATGCCAATTATACGACTCTGCTCATGAGCACTGGCTTGACTTTCGGAACGATTTCAGCGCTTTACGGACTGCAGGCCAAATATATTGATGCCTCACAATTTTCCGTGCTCGTCGCGGTGGTGATCGCCACGGCCATTATTCCGACCTTTATCGCCCAACGCTGGTTTTCGCCGGAATTGCCCGAAGAAATGCAGGAGGAAGTAATGGCGCAGGAAGAGGAAAGCGAATAGACAAGAGGAGCACTGTTTTTTTTCCGACTGACTTTGCTCCGCGCGTGAACGTTATGCATTGAAAGGCATATGCCCACCCTTCATATCTGCCATCGGCAGTAAATACCGCAGGGCAGGATTTTGCCGTCGCTTTTAACCGGCAGGCCGATTTCGCCGCTTTCCATTCGGCCGCCCCGCTCTTTCAGGAAGGCACCCGCCATATTGGCCAGGACAAGCGGCGAAAGATTGGCGGTGTAAGCATTGATAAGCATGAAAAGCGGATTTTTTGAAAACAATTTCCGGCATTCGCTCAGAAGCTCCCATAAATTATCCTCCAGTTTCCAGACTTCGCCGCGTTTCCCGCGCCCGAATGAGGGCGGATCCATGATAATGGCGTCATAGGATCTTCCCCGCCGGATTTCGCGCCGGATAAAGGCCAGACAATCGTCAACAATGTATTTTATCGGCGCCTTGGCCAAGCCACACAAGGCGGCGTTTTCGCGGCACCAGTCCACCATCCCCCGCGCGGCGTCAACGTGGCAAACCGCGGCATTGGCCGATGCCGCGGCCAGCGTGGCCCCGCCGGTATATCCGAAAAGATTCAGGACCGAAACCGGCCGCGGCGCGCCTTTAATTGTGTCAATAATCCAGTCCCAGTTGGCCTGCTGCTCCGGAAAGAGCCCGAGATGTTTGAATCCGGTCGGCCGAATCTTGAATTTAAGTGAACGGTAATTTATTGTCCAGTATTCGGGGATTTTATGGATAAAATTCCAGCTCCCGCCCCCGGAGGAACTGCGCTGATAAACCGCATCGTAATTTTTCCACAATTCTGGCGAAACTTTCGGCCAGATGACCTGCGGGTCAGGCCGGATGAAAATATATTTCCCCCAGCGCTCCAACTTTTGGCCATCGCCGCAGTCCAGCAGTTCGTAGTCGGTCCATTGGCCGGCGATCAGCAATTTGCTTGATTGAAGGAGATGATTCATATCGTCTGAAGGGGATAAAGAATCGGGGCGATGAGATTTTCCGCCTGAAGCGGATCAGCTTAAGGCTGAGAACTCCCGGGTTCATAATCCCGACGCAACTGCAAAAAGTCGGGGCGATGAGATTTGAACTCATGACCTTTTGCACCCCAAGCAAACGCGCTACCAGTCTGCGCTACGCCCCGATGTGCAGGTCAAACTACAAATATCAGCTTATAATGTCAATTTAATTACTGGCATCCCCAGCCGGAAAAATCAATACAGGGCAATATTGAACGTTTAAAGTTGGATGTTGAATGTTTTCTTCGTCTGAATGGTTACGTTATCCAGGTGAACAGCTATGCTTGGCATCCTCATTCCTGATTTTCTCCCGGATCATCGCCTCGGCCTGCTGGTAAATTTCCTGAATATCAGGATCGTGGAAATGGAAGACCCGGTCGGCAAACACCGTCGTGGAGAGCCGGTTAAACAACCTCTGGTTCGCGCTTTCAATATCCTTGCCGTAGATGTGGAACGAATCCACGTGCCAGTTCAGGCGTCCCATCCTGATTTTGCGTCCGGAGCGGCGCGCCACCTCGGCGGCGATCACTTCATGGTTGAAGTGGATAAAACCAAACATGTTCATAAAGGTGGCCCCCCAGGCGTCGTTACTCCGGAAACGGATATTGCAGTTCAGCCATTGGATTCCCTCTTCATCCTCCACGAGGCGATACCAGAGGGACTGCAGACAGGGCGGGTCATAACATTCCAGGTCTATGTTCGGCATCCAGGTAATCATCTGGGCCTGGCGGGTGAACGGCTGTTTCACGAGTTTTTGGATCACCCCTTCAATCTGATCCACGACAAACGGACCGGCCGGGGCCGAACGGCCATCGTGAATTTCGCGCCACTGGCCGTATGCCTTGAGACGGCCGTGGTAGGTGTATTCCCAGCGCGTGTCCTTGGAATCGTTCATGTTCTTAACCCAATGGTCCTTGATGCCCTGGACTTCCAGCACGTATTCCCGCAAATCTTCAATCCCGCCGGGAAACGCCTTGTGAATCATCGGATCAGCCAGCGGCTCCAGCACCGTGATGTTCATGGTGCAATCCAGGCTGAGGGGGTCGGCCGGCTTGTCATACTGGGTCCGGAAACGGATGCCATGATCATGAAGCGCAATCAGCGCCTTTTCATAAGCTTCCGCCAGAGTGCGCTCACCCACGGTCAAAACGGGAATATTTTGCATCGTCGCTCCTGCTTAAATTTTTGAAACAATACACTGCGAGCATAACAAACCGGACGGGAAAGTTCAAAGGGATTCAGGCGAGCATAGAAGACGGCCTTGCGGAATGCACAAGGCGCTTATTTCACGGCACCGACCGGTTCATAGCCCGGGCCGCCAAGGTCTCCATATTCCGAGGCGTAATTGCGAGAGGAAAGCAGGAAATACCATTTGCCGTCGGCCTCGCGATAAACGGCAATATCCGCCTTGCTGTCACCATCGTAATCGCCGGGCACGGCGGTATATGAGGTGCCACCAAGCGTAAATGAAACCGGCAGGGGGTAATTGGAAGCAGATGACCAGTAATTCCAGACCCCGGAGGTGGGATGGTAAATCGCCATATCTGCTTTGCCGTCACCGTCATAATCAGCCGGCACAGGAATATAACCCACGCCGCTTGTGGTCTTGCAGGAGGAAGCATACCCAGAACCGGATAATGCCATATACCAGAGTCCAATATTGTCGCCCAGATTGCCGCCCTGTTGTTCGCAGTAGACTGCCGGGTCAACCAGACCGTCAGCGTCATAATCGGCCGCAACGGCTCTATAGCCAGGACCGCCATAGGCAAAGGTTATAAGCGCATAGCCTTGCCTGGAAAGACAGGCATGCCAAAGGCCCGCGGCCTCCTGATAAACAACCAAATCCGCCCGGCCGTCGCCGTCGTAATCGCCGGTTACCGGCGTTAGACCAGCGCCGCCCAATGTGGTAGAGACCGAGGCATAGCCGCTCCCGGAAAGCAAGGCGATCCATTGGCCGGTGGCGGACTGATAAACAGTGGGATCGGTATGGCCATCGCCGTCATAATCGCAGGCCACTGCGCGATAACCGGAAGCGCCCAGTTGATATGACACGGTCTCGTAACCACTCCCGGAAAGGCGCGCATACCATGTGCCATTGGCCGCCTGATACACGGCAAAATCCATGATGCCGTCGCCGTCTATATCACCACGCGCGTTGTTCCCCGCCGCCATGCTCCGGCGCCAGCCGGAAGCATAATCGCTGAGCGAACCCGTGAACGACCATTTTTTCGCCTGAATCCAGTAATAATAAACCGTGCCGGCGGAAGCCGAAGTGTCGGCAAAAGAGGTATAGGCCGTCTCGCCGATGTTGACCGCCGCTGACGAATTGGCGCTGGCAGCGCGCCAGATAACGTAACTTTCCGCACCGCTCACGCCGGCCCAGGACACCAATATCCCGGAGCTATAAGTTCCCGCGGAAGCGGATACGCCGCCGGGCGTCCCAATCGCTCGGTAACCGGTCGCGGCGGAACTCAATGAGCTTGTGCTCGCAAATGAATACGCCTTGACCCAGTAATAATAATAACTGCCGGGACTGGCGGCGGTGTCGTCATAAGACAGAGCGGAAGACCGGAATATCTCAGAAGCCGTATTGCCATTGTTGGCCTGATTTCTAAGAATGATATATCCCTCCGCGCCGCTGACAGCGTTCCAACTTAATTGCACCTTGTCAGCGCTCGTACCCTGCGAGGCCGACAGCCCCGACGGCGCCAGCAGTTTGGCGCAGCCGTAATCCATGGTGCTGTAATCACTGCTTCCGGACTCTCCCACTGTCTTTGCCCAGTAATAATAAACAACACCGGGGGTAACGGCAGCGTCATCATAAAACAACGCCACCGTGGTCGCCAGGAGCGAGGCGCTCAAAACACTGCTCGCGGTGCTGCGATAGATGGCATAATAGCTCACTCCGGACGCATGCAACCACGACAAATGGACTTTGTTGGAATAGGTGCCGTCGGTCGCGGAAAAACTTCCGGGCGGGGAATAAGGATAGGTGGTCGGACGCAGGAACGCCTTTATGCAGACATTCATGGTGGAATCATAATCAGTGGTGTCCAGCCAGCTTGAACCGTCGGAACTTACAAAACTCTCCCCCGGCGAAGCGGTGGCCTGACTGCTGTATCCCGCCAGCGCGTACTCCACCGGAATGGGATAGTTATAGGACAGCGTGGTGAACTTGACCACGATTGAAAAAGCCTCGCCTGAGCTTAATGCAATCGGGCTGGAAAGAGTTATTGTATAATAACCGGCATTGGTCAGAGAGCCGGACTGATCAGCCCGTAAAGAGCCGCTGCGCGGCTGGCTGGCGGAAACGCCCGAATAAATGAATATTTCGTAGCTGGCGTTGGATGAACCGGCATAAAAACTTATGGCATTCAATTCGCCGCTGTTGGTAACCGTGAAAACATTCGCGCCCCAGGCAATGGCTGAAGAATACCCAAAGCTGGTGACCCATCCAAAAGGATCATATTGATATACCTGATTATAAAGATTAGTGGCCTCGCCGTTCAAAAAAAGATAACTGGAACTGCGCGCAAAAACCGTGTCATAATAGGAAACATAAAAGTATCCGTTGCTCCCCCAGCTTGTGCCCCAGCTGTTTTTGACAATAAAAGCCCCGTCGCCACTCGGCTGGGGCGAACTGAATCTGGTGCGGGAAAAACTATCATCCCAACCCACAATGGCCACGGCATGATCGGAGGCCGCGGGATATGCCTTGAAATAAGCGCTGTTGGCAGAGTTATAAGAAGTGCTGTCCCAGCACATTGAAACATACACCGGCCCGCGGTCCATAACAGCCTGTTTTATCTCATCATTGGCAACGGATGACTGTCTTTTTCCAATAACTTCCACTGACTGGACGTGTTTGACCAAGGGCAGGCCGACCGGGCTGCCGCCGGGATTCGGATACGGGTCGTCGCTATCATTCACCGGACCCAGCCAGCGCGCCAGATAAGCGGTGGCCATTAAGGCATTGCCGCCGCCATCAAATCCAAGGTCAAACCCATCCAGATTGACCATGTTATTTTCAGAAAAATCATTTGACCCGCCGCCCGAATATAACAGACACGATTCCAGCGAACCATAGGAAGCGAACGACCAGCAGGTTCCATAGTCGCCCTGATTTTTCACGTCCGTTACCCTTCCCAGTGACCTCAGGTCATAGGAAGAATTTGTCACCGCCCGCAGAAATCTTGCGTCAGACTCGCGGCCGACGAGATGGGAAAAATCCATGGGCGATGGCAGCAAGCCCAGACCATGCCCGTCAGGCGTGCGCAAAACAGGCCCCTGAAGGCCGCGCCGGCTGTTGTTGGCCATGTTTACAAATTCAGGGTTGAGCGGCGCCAGTTTTAGATCCTGAGCCTGCGCATAAGCGGACAGACAAACAAAAACCACGGCTATTGTGCCGGCCAATAGAGTATTTGGTTTCATGGTTATGCTTACTCAGGTTAGCGCTTCACTACAATCGCGCGCAGGACGGAAATATGCTTGAATTCCTCTCCGATGATCAGATTCACTTTCTCTCCGCCAAGTTTCTCCGGAACAATTTGCTTCATCCCGGTATAAAAAACAATGGAATCTTTTTCCTTGCCAATGGCAATATTAACAACATCGGCCGGAGAAATGCAAGAGGAAAATAATTCCTGCAGGTTCTGTTCGGGATTGAACACGGCCCGGTCGGCCATGGCTTGAAGATAAAAGCAGTTTTCCTGTCCGGGATCATAGGTGGTCGGCTCGCGCTCGGCCGCGGAAAGATTGGCGCGCATGCCGGAAAAAATGGCCAGATGCTCCTCTTCCTGCCGGGCCAGATGCAGGAAAATATCCCGGAAAGCCTTAAATCGGTCGGCCGCCATGGAATAAAAATCGGCGCCATTGCGTTCTATCCGCTCAGCCATCTGCAGAATTTCATCAGCGCTAAAGGCAAACGCCATAGTCATCCCCATCCGCCTGGATTCGTTCTGTTAAGACATGACCCACTTTTGCAGAGAAGTTTATAACAATACCGGCGGACCGCCAGCTGTCACATCTGGCTGGCGGCACTGCCGCCTTAAAAATTGTACGCTATTTTTACCGTTCCATGTCCGTTCTCTTCTGCATTGACCGAAGTACCGGCATAGAGATTGACGCTCAACTGTTCAGTCGGTTTATAGGCAAAGCCACCGTTAAAATAAGCCGGAACATCCTTGGTGGAACCCGGCGATTTTTCCATTATTTTTGCCTCGGCCAAGAACGAAAATTGATCGCTTAAATCCCAGATAAACGAAGCCGCTCCTTCAAAGCGCCCGTCACTGATGACGTTCGCGTCATAGCGCCCGTCCAGCACCCAGTGATAAACATCAAATGTTGTTGTCCCGATCGCAATACCGAAAATCGGATCCACCTTGCCGACTCCCATGTGATTATTGTCATTGCCGGTGGGAAAGGTCACTTCAATATAAGGGACAACCCAGGGATATCTATAGGTGTATTCATACGCCAGCAATTCCATGCCCACCGCAATATCGTTGAACCCGGCGGTAGTGCCTTTGACATCCGAACTCACAAAATCAATCGGCACCCTGGAGTAAAGGGTCAGATTGTCATAGACGCCATAACGGGCATAGGGCGTTACGGTTGTGTCCGACCGCCTGTCGCTTTTGTCCACGTAGTATCCCTTGAAACATTTCGGGTCAATCTGGTTGATAAAATACTCATCCAACTGCTGATAATTCACATAGCTTCCCAACTCAAACTTGCCGAGATCGGGGAACCTGTTTTCCCGCGTGTAGAGCGTGCGTATTGATTCAGAGTCGGCCAGGAGCGGAAGAGCGGCGGAAGCCATCAAGAGGACAAACAAACTGATTTTTTTCATAAAACATTCTCCTGAAAGGTTTCTGTCAAATTTACTTGCCGCACCGTTCAAACACAAGCATTTTTTTTGTTTTTTTATCAGCAGATCCGCGGCAAATCTTCCCCCAAGGGCGTCTCAACAATCCGTTCCCCGCCCAGTTCCGTTTCCAGCACAACCAGTTCTTTCGGCTGCTCCGCAACATGACCAACCGCCCTGGCATTTGCGCCGAGCGGATTGGAACGCAATGCATCCAAAACCACCGCGGCATTTTTGGCCGGGCACACCACCACCGCGCATCCTTCGCAGGCCATGTTCAGCACATCCATCCCGAGCAGGCGGCATATCCCGCGCACTTCATTTCTGACCGGCAAATCCTTTTCAAACAGGCGGATGCCGACCTGCGATGCTTCGGCAATATCGCCGAGCGCGGCCGCCAATCCGCCCCGGGTCGGGTCGCGCAGGCAATGCAATTCAATCCCCCGGCGCAACAAAGGCGCCAATAAATCCCAGAGCGGGGCAGCGTCGCTGACCAGTTTTGATTCAAGGCTGATCCCTTCCCGGCTGGCAATCACCGCCGCCCCATGATCGCCGAGCATGCCCGTGACAATGACCGTATCGCCGGGCCGGGCATTCGCCACGCGGGTATCCGCCCCCGGCAACCGGACGCCGATGCCGGCCGTGTTCACAAACATGCCGAACCCCATCCCCTTCTCCACCACCTTGGTGTCGCCGGTGACAATTTTTACTCTGGCCATGTCCAACGCCGCGCGCATTGATAAAATAACGCGTTCAAGGTCAGCGAAAGACAATCCTTCCTCAAGGATCAGCCCCAGGCTGAGATAGCGCGGTTCCGCGGCCATCATCGCCAGATCATTGACCGTGCCGCAGACCGCCAGCTTGCCAATATCGCCGCCCGGGAAAAACAGCGGCCGGACAACAAAGGAGTCGGTCGTAAAAACCAGATTATTTTCCGCAAACGAAAGATAAGCGCCGTCATCCAGTTCGTTCAGGATGGGATTGCCGAGATGCTTGACAATCATTTCCCGGATCAACTGCCGCGTCCGCATCCCTCCGCCGCCGTGGGAGAGAAGAATTATGTCGCTGTCTTTCATATTTCGATCAAATAACTTTCGGAGTTATCTCCCGTTCACTCTGTTCTGTCATTCCCGCGAAGGCGGGAATCCAGGCTCAGAGAAAATTCAAAGATACTGGATTCCCATTTCCCGCCTTCGCGTAGCCCGCTATGGCGGGCGAAGGGCCTACTCCGCCGAAGTAGCTTCGGCTACGAAGGCTGGAAAGGTCATGGGAATGACAGCCAATCTTCTTATCCGTGTCATCGATGTAATTTGTGGTTGAATTTTTATCTTCTGTTCTTTGTGTTTTTTTGGCGGCTCCGCCGTTCCGGCAATATTTAAAATACGCCGCGCACGCCCCTTCGCTTGAAACCATGCAGGCCCCGACCGGCGCGGCCGGCGTGCATTTGCTGCCATACAAGGGGCATTCCGGCGGAACAATAGCTCCGCGCAGGACCTCGCCGCACCGGCAGCCAGAATTTTCAATTCCCGCCGGAACATCAAGGGCGGGGAAACATGATTCGGCGTCATGATTCTGAAACTCTTTCTTCAGCTTCAGTCCGCTTTGCGGGACCATCCCCAGCCCCCGCCATTCAGCGTCAACCGGATCAAGAATTTCTTCCATAAGACCCCGCGCCTTCCGATTCCCCTCCGCGCTCACTGAACGGTGATATTCATTCTGCACTTCCGCCTTTCCGGTAATGATTTGATCCAGCAGCATTTCAATCGCCAGGGCCATGTCCAAAGGCTCAAAACCGGCGATAACGCACGGCAGGCGGTATTGCCGGCAAATAAATTCGTAAGGATGCGTCCCGATGATGGCGCTCACATGCCCGGGACAGATAAATCCGTCAATGCGCACATCGCCCGCGTTCAAGAGGGCGGCCATGGCATTGGGCATTGTTTTGAGCGCGGCCAGCAAGCTGAAATTTGAGATGCCTTTTTCCGCCGCCGTTTTCACCGTCCAGGCAATGCCGGGCGCCGTGGTCTCAAACCCCACGCCCAGAAAAACAATTCTTTTATCCTTACGTTGTCCGGCTGTCTCCAGCGCGTCCAGCGGCGAATAAACAACTTTTATCTGAGAACCCTGCGCCTTCTCAAGCTCCAGCGACCCCAACGAACCGGGCACGCGCAACAGATCGCCAAAAGTGGCCAGGACAACCCCAGGTTGACGGGCCAGCAAAATGGCCCGGTCAATATACCCGGCCGGCGTGACGCAAACCGGACAACCGGGGCCGGACAACAAATTCAAATTTTCCGGCAAAAGACTCCGCAGTCCGGAACGGCAGGCCGTAACCGTGTGCGTACCGCACACCTCCATGATCCGCACCGGCCGCGCCAGGCGGTCCAGGGCGGCATGAATCCTGTCAAGACAGCGCTTAAAATCGTCTGTTTTCATAAATAATTCTGCTTCATCCTTTATCTTCCCCCGCGCCCACAATCTCATTGTATTCGCGCACGTCTTCTTCCGACCATTTGCGGATGGCAAAGCCGGCATGGATCAGCACGTAGTCCCCGACGCGCGGTTCATTGATGAGCGAAACGACTGTTTTGCGCCGCACGCCCTGAATTTCGGCGACGGCCTCATCGCCGTCTATGGAAATAATTTTGGCTGGAATTGCAAGGCACATGATTTAAAAATAACCACAAAGATGCACAAAATTCACAAATAAGGAAGATAAAATTCTTATAATTTAACTGTGTTTCCCTGGCCGACTTGGGCAGGCTTGTGCCTTTTTGTGGCGAAAAAGATCATCCGTTCCTAGCCGCGGCCACCGCCGCCTGGCCCAACGAAATCCCACCGTCATTCGGCGGGACAATTTGATTAGTATAAACCTCAAACCCTTCCCTTTTCAAGCAATCAGTCAGTTTATCAAGCAAAAAATCATTCTGGAACACGCCGCCCGAAAGCGCTACGCGATTCAAATTAAGACGGCACGGCGGGGACGCCGTTGCCCTACCTTTATCTGAATCAATTGGTAGGGCATGGGCCTCCGGCCCAGCCGCATCCTTAAAATTCTTATTCGCTAAATCATACCGTTGCCTGATTAAAACACAGGCTTCCGCCAGCGCCGCCGCTATTGTGTTGTGAAACATGGCGGCAATATGACTGCCGGCTTTTTTCTGTTCCAGATCACCCACTATCGCGCGGACTGTTTTTGCTAACGAAAGCACCAATATACCGTTTTCCTCCTGAATTTCATAAGGATAATTACGGTTGACCCTTTTGTCAGCCAGAGCCTGCAAACAAACTGCCGCCCGGCCTTCGTAAGAAACCCGCTCCCCCAGGCCGAGCAGAGCCGCCACGGCGTCAAACAAACGGCCGGCGCTTGAGGTAAGCGGGGAATGCGCTTTGCGTCCGACCATATCCAGCAGGACGGCTCTTTCCCGTCCCGGAATTGAAGGCAAATGTTTTTCAATCATCTTCTCCGCATCCGCGCCAAACTCAACTGCGAGAATGCTCAGCGCCATACGGGCCGGCTCAAGAACGGCCTCTTTGCCGCCCGGCATGGGATACTGCTTAAAATGTCCGACCCGCTGAAAGGAGCATAAATCGGCAATCATTATCTCCCCGCCCCAGATAGTGCCATCCGTTCCATACCCCGTGCCGTCCAGCGCGATGCCGATCGCTTTGCCCGCCAGTTGATGTTCAGCCAGGCAGGAGGCAATATGGGCATGATGATGCTGAATTTGTTCTCTCCTGACGCCATCCACGCCAAGAGCATAGCGGGTTGAAACATAGTCCGGATGCATATCATGGGCAACCACGGCAGGGGAAACTTCCAGCAATTCCAGAAAATCGCGCACGCTCTCCTGAAAAAAATTATAATTCCTGAGGTCGTCCAGATCGCCGATATGCGCGGAAAGGAAGGCCCGGTCGCCCCGGGTGACACAGACCGTGCTTTTTAATTCAGCCCCGCACGCCAGAACCGGCGGCCCGGAAACAGGCAGACGGATGGCGGCCGGCACAAAACCGCGCGAACGCCGCAGCATGATCTTTCCGGCCCGGACGATTCTCAGCACTGAATCGTCACAGCGCCTGACAATCGGCCGGTTATGCGTCAGGGCCGCGTCCGCAATATCGCCGAGAATGTTTTTAAGATCGTCTTCGTTGATCGCGATGGGCTCATCGCGCTTGTTGCCGCTCGTCATTACCAGCGGTGCAATTTCCTCCAGTATGAGGCAATGCAGCGGAGCATAGGGCAAAAAAGCGCCGACATCATTTGTGTCCGGGGAAATATTTACGGCCAGGGCCTGCCCGAGCCGACGCTCGGTGTCGGCCAGGGATTTTTTTCCCTTCCTTTGCAAAATAACAACGGGGGCTGCGACGCTTTTTAATTCAGCCGCCTCCTCGTCCGTAAGCCGGCAATATTCCCTGATCTGCGGAAGCGATTTGAACATCACGGCCAGGGGTTTGTCGGGGCGTTTTTTGCGCTCCCGCAAAAGACGGACCGCATCCGCATTCAAGGCATCACAGCACAAGTGATAGCCGCCGATGCCTTTGACGGCCAGAATCTTGCCGGCCTTCAACAATTCAATTGCTCCGGCGATTGGATCGCCGGCCATGGCGTTAAAATCAGCGTCCAGCAGTTCAACGCGCGGCCCGCAAACCGGGCAGGCGTTCGGCTGGGCTTCAAAACGCCGGTTGAGCGGATCAGTAAATTCTTCCTGACAGGCCGGACACATTTGAAAGCTTGCCATCGTTGTTCTTTTCCGGTCATAAGGCAGGGCGCGGATGATGCTGAAACGCGGGCCGCAGTCCGTGCAGTTGATAAAGGGATATTGGCGGCGCCGGTCGCCGGGATCAAAAAGCTCCTGCCGGCATAAGGCGCAGATTGCCATGTCCGGCGGCATGCCGGCGCAAAGATCGCCCGACCGGACGCTTTCCGTGATTGAAAAATCATTTTCGGCCAGCGGATTTATTTCCTCGGATTGCAGCGATTCAATGACGGCCTGCCGGGGCTTTTCCGATTGCAGGCAAGCGATAAATTGATTGAGGGCATTTTGTTCTCCCTGCGCTTCAATCAGGACCCCGAAACCGGTGTTTTTGACAAAACCCGTCAGGGGAAAACGCCGGGCAAGCCGGTAGACCGTGGGCCGGAACCCGACCCCCTGCACCCGGCCTTCAATCCGCAGCCGCACCCGTTGCATTTTTTTCTGATACCGATTCATAATGTATTATATGTTCCGCGCCAACACGTCCATAGAATATACTCGCTCACCGGATTAGGGTGTATTCGTTTATGAAGTTTTTACTTTTAGCATAGCGATCAATGCTATCCCTTTCTTGAGAGCAGCCTTACGAAGTCGCTGAGTATTTTGTCGCAAGAAAGTGGCAAGAGATATTTCAGGCCTTATTTGTTGGCGCCAGCACATTGGCAGATTTGTTAAGAAGGTTCGCCAAAGCCTCTGCTCGCCTATTTATGAAGTCGGAGAATTTGTCCGCATCAAGCATGGGGACGAGGTCTCCGGCCATGATATGGCTTTCAAGCGCATGCCCCAGTTCGGAATTTGCCGCCTTGAAAACCGTGAGATATTCGCTTGGCGGCTTGGCCCCGATTTCATGGCGCTGTTCTCTGGATGGTGAAAGACAGATATTCGCGAGCGAATGCTCCTGTTCCAGCCATCCATGATTGCCCGTTTTCTTAAGCCAGCCGCGCGGAAAGATGTGATGCAACTCTGTCGCATTGAACTGGGAAAACTCTCTTGCAACCGGAATCGGGGTATTGGATTTGAAACTCAGTGGGCGGCGCGAAGCTAACAAACATAGAATTGTCTGAACAGTCGCGTCGCGTCTGTCGTAGCGGGCGTCGAGAAGCACATGACTTGTCACGGATCGCGCCCAGGGCCAGCCGGTAAAATTGCCCGCATGGATTGCCCTGATGTTCTGAGCGTCTTCTTCCATACTACTTTCAGGACTTCCCGCGTAACGACTGCTGATGCACGAACACCAGAAATATTCCGCAAGTTGCTTCGCTTGTGCCCCATTAGGATTGAACTTGTTATTCAGCAGGAAGAAAAGCGTATAGAGCGCAATAGGCGCTTCGTATGGAATCAATTTGGTCGTGGGGATGCCGACATGATTGGTTGCGAAATCAATTGCCAGTTTTACGCACTCTTTAACTTCCGGCCATTTCGTTTTGATCGTCTCAGCCGTAAGGCTGAGCAAGTGGCGCTTGTGGCAACCATATCGATCGCCAAGACCAGAGGTCACCTTGTCTTGATTCAATTTAATTGTGAAAAGCGAAAGCGCTTGCATCGGCAGTATTGGATTCAGGCCGCTAAATACTTTGAGCTCTCTGTCGAGTTGTTTCCATTCATCACGGAGGTCAAAATTCAACGGATAGGCTTTCGCAACCAACAGATCGAAAATGGTCAACTTCTTGCCTGAATTATTGATACGTTCAAAAATAACGCAGGCGTCCTCAAGATTTCGTTCTCGCACAACAATTGTAGAAAACCGGTAGAAGTTCTTGTATTCCTTATTGCTTCCTCGCACCACGCGCTGAAAGGCGAGATCAAAATTCTCCCGCCTAAGAAATATGCATGGTAACGTCATTATTTCCTATGACTTGTAGAGCGGCAAGACAGTCTGCCTTGTTCAGAAACGACATTTTCAATCCGGAAATGCTATCCGAAAATGCTCCTGCGTGGCTTCATTCATCTCGCGGACGAGCAAATCAACAGCGGTTGATGGGTTGCTTCCGTTACCGTTACCACGTCGCGGTGATGCCGATGGCACTGATCGGCATGACAGACAGCATCCGGCGATTTGACGTGAATAGTTCCGGACTGAACAAATTCCTGGCGCGCGCAAAACTGTTTGGCAAGCGGTTCAACTTTTATCTTTCGGTCCCTGAATCAGATTGAATTTGAATTATTTTTGCCTTCAAAGCTGAAATGTCTTTTTTGACGACCTTAAAGGCCCGCTTGAGATTCACGCCAAAGTATTCATGGGTAAGTATGTCTCGCATGCCTGCAATCTGTTTCCATGGGACATCCGGATACTCATTTCTGATTTTTTGAGGGATATGCTTGACCGCTTCGCCTATAATTTCCAGCCGCCTTAAAACAGCATCCTGCATTTGAGTATTGCCGCAAAAATCTTCTTCACTGCTTCCTTTTGTGTATTTTTCTATTTTTTCAATGGCCTCAAATATGTCTTTAATATATACCCGAACGTCTCTCTTCATAACAGCACGACCTGTTCCTTTAGAATGTTTTCCTTGATAAAAGGTTTCAGGGTATCATATTCCACCAAATCTACTTTTTTCCCCAGAGTTTCTTCAAGCTTTTGCTTAAGCTCAATAAAATCAAGAAGGCTGATATCCGCTCCTATTTCCACTAAGACGTCAATGTCGCTGTTTTTTTTCATCTCCCGCCGGACAAAAGAACCGAAAAGAGCGGCTTTTTTAACTCCATATTCCCGCATAATTGGCAACATTTTATTCTTTACCTGATCAATTTTGTTTTTCATTGAATTTATAATAGCAAACAAGGATAAAAAGTCAACATTCCCCAACGTCGGATCAATGGCTTATCGCCCATGTCAACAAGCTATACGCCTTGTTTTCTTTCGCCTCTGACGGCTTGGACCAATTCGGCTGTCAGTGCCACGGTGTTCTTATGGAAAGGCATTATTAAATAAATACCATCGGCCTCGGCAGCGATTCCGGCAGTCAAGGAAAGCGCCTGCTCCATGCCGGCCTTTAATTGATCAGCCGGGTCCGGATAACGCGCGATGCCCTCCACAATTGCGCGGGCGACCGTGATTCCCGGGATTCTGCCGGATTGAACAAATTCCGCCTGGCGCGTTGAAAGCAAAGGCAGAATGCCGATGAACTTTTTCAGCGTAAATTTGCCGAGCGCCTCGGACACCCGGCCATAATCATCGCTTGAAAACACGGGCTGACTGAACACAAATTCCGCGCCGGCCTCAATTTTTTTATCAAGCCAGGCAACCTGGCTCTTTAAGTTGCTGCCGTGCGCGAAAGCGCAGCCTGCCGCAAAATCAACTTTTCCCGGCAACGATTGCCCGTTGACGAGCATTCCGGAACGCAAAAGCGAAATGAGTTTTAAGAGTTCAATTGAATTGCGCAGATCATTGACCCGGGTTGCAATCCGGTCAAATGCGCCCGCGCCGGGCGGATCGCCGGTAACGGCCAGGACTCCCCGGATGCCGAGGTCGGCCGCGCCGAGCAGATAGGAGGAAATATGCAGGGCATTGGCCTGTGTGGCTGTTTTATGGATGATCGCCGGGACATGATAACGCTCCTGCAACAGAAAGGCGCAGGCCATGCAGTCGCGGGCCGGATTGGCGCCGGGATTGTCGGGCACATCAAAGAAATCAATGCCGCAGTCCGCAATTTTTCCCATTGACTCAACCGTGGCCGGGAGGGAGCGCGACAAAACCGGCTTGACTTCCACGGCCACCAGTGGTTTTTTGCCGGAATGGAGCGCGGCGCGCACGGAATTTTCGGCAATTGGCCCACCGCAGCTGAAGATTTTTCCACTGGTAGGGCGAACCCTCAGGGTGAGCCGCTCTCCATCGGACGGTTCGGCGGGGACACCTCGCCCTACCCCAATGCCAGAACGAACACAAGGAGTTTTTCCCTTAAAGGCATTTGATAAAGCCTTGATATGATCAGGGCCGGTCCCGCAGCATCCGCCGAATACCACCGCCCCCTTTTCAAGCCACTTCATGGCTTCTTCCACAAGGACACTTGTTGGCAAATCATACTTCACGATGCCGCGCTCAACTGAAGAGGTGCCGGCATTCGGATAGGCCAGCAGAGGCAGATCAGTATTGTCCGCCGCAATATTCAAAACCAGTCCGAGATCATAGGGGCTCAAACAATTTATGCCAAAGGCGGCCACTTGGAACTGATTCGCCAAAGCGATCATTTCCAGCACCGCCTTTCTCGCGTACGGACGGGCGATGGACTGCCCGCCGATTGAAAAAAATACCGGCAATCCTGTGTCACCGGCCGCCAGAAGGGCTGAACGCGCCTCAAGCGGCGATGAAAAAGTTTCCAGCATTAGCAAATCCACCCCGCTGTTTTTCAGAGTGTTCATTTGAGAACGGAAATACACTTCCATTAACCGCCGGTCATCATCCGTTGCCGCCACCCCCAGGTCCAGCGGGCCAACAGATCCGGCCACCAGCGCGCGGCCGGCAGATGCTTGGCGGGCAATTTCCACGGCTTTGCTGTTGATCCGTTCGCATTCGCCCCCCAGTCCAAAACGGTCCAAACGCGGAAAATTTGCCGCAAAAGTATTGGTTTCAATTATCTCGGCCCCGGCTTGAAGGTATTGCTCGTGAACCCGGCCCACCAATTCAATCCCCCCTTCTTCAAGATTCAGACTTTCAGGCAGTGTGATCGCTTTGCCGGACATCTTCTGCAATTGCGTGCCGAGCGCGCCGTCGCCAATAAATATTTTTTCCCTCAAATGTAATTCCATCTTTAACCTTCCGCCGGTCATTGTTCCGGCAAAAATGAACGCAATATTTGAAAATGCTATCAAATTGCATGTTTGGCACAAGCCGGAAAAAAAACATCCAGCAACAATAACAGATATTGACTTGGCACTTTATATCCCATATAAACATTAGTGTAGCATTGATATTCTTTTTTTTGAGAAAATGATGTTAAGATACAGATTAACAGCAATAAATTTAACCTATGTGCATAATAACATGGGAAAAAATCTGATAGCTTGATTACCTGGTTTACTTGGCACGAAATATGCTATATTTAAATATGAAAGCTAAAAATTAATGGAGGTATTTATGAATAGACGCAATTTGATGATGTTGTGCGCATGGACGCTGGTATCAGTTGGTTTTTGGGCGTCGGCCGACGAAGTCCACAAAATTTATAACGATTTTGACGGCGATGGACGCAGTGATCCGGCAGTTTATTATCCGGTTTCGGGGACATGGGCTATTTTCCAGACATCAACCTATACGGTCCGCACTGAGCAGTTCGGCTTTGGCGCGTGTCTTCCAGCGCCGGGCGATATTGACGGCGACGCCAAGACCGACCTTGTGGTTTTTGACACCACCACCGGCAACTGGTATGGCAGGCTCAGCAACGGACTGGAAGGCATGGTGAACTTCGGCGATCCCGGCACATGGCCTGTGCCGGCCGATTATGACGGCGACGGCAAGACAGATATAGCCTATTATAATCCGCGCACTGGCGTCTGGACTGCCTTTTCAAGCAGGCACCAGATGAACGCCTCGGCCAAATGGGGTTATCTGGGCGATTTCCGGTCGTGGGAAAACCCGCAGACCTATACGGTCCTGCCCATGCCATTTGATTATAACCAGGATGGCGTGGACGATCTGGCCATTTATTATCGCGGTTTTTCCATGAGTGATTCGGGCTGGACCATCCTGTATATCGGCGCGGGCGACGGTTATTATAACTGGGGTTCGTCCGGCTCTTTGCCTGCGCCTGGCAATTACCAGGTAAAAATGGCCGAGGCGCCGCGGGGCGTGTGCGTGTATAAGATTTCATCGGCGGAATGGTCCATCCCCTATCGCAGCGCGTTTTACATGGGCACTTACGGAAAAACTCTGCCTGTGCCGGCCGGTGATTACGATGGCAACGGCTTTGACGACAATGCCGTTTATAACTACGACACCGGTATGTGGACCATCGTCCTCAACGCAGGCGGAGCCAACGTTATGGATCGGATGGAGGTCTCTTTTGTGTTAGGCGGTCCTGATGCCGTGCCTGCCAACATCTATTCCACGATTTATTCTCTGGCGCTTTATTCGCCTAAACCGTGGTAAAAGGGTTGGCACACGGGAGTAAAACCCGTCTGCAGCGCTACCTCCGCGTTGCAGACGGGAAATGTTTAAGCCTGATCATACACCTCGCCATAAGCCTTCAGCATTGAGTCAAGGGCAAAATCGGCCTGACCACGCGCCAGAGCGGCCGCCTGATACCCGGCATAATTATTCATCAGCCGCCGGAGCGCCTCCTGCACAGCATCGCAAGTCAGCACTGATGCTACCTCGCCGCAGTTCGCACTTTTCACATAATCGGCCATGGGAATACAATCGCTGAGCAATACCGGCTTGCCCGCTGCCAGGGATTCCATCAGCGAATGCGGATACGCTTTCACCAGTTTTTCCGAATCTGCCAGCACAACCGTGGCATGCACTTTTCCAAGCACCTGGTTGACATCCGTCCATTCATTGATGATTTCCACCCGGGAGCCAAGCCCGCGCCGGGCAACGCGGCGCTTTAATTCATCAACCAGCCAGCCGCGCCAGAGAAATACCAAACGCAATGGAATGGGACCCGCCGCTAAATCCATGAGCAGATCAATGCCCTTTTCCCTGAATTGCCGCTCAATCCAAGGCGCTGAACCGACCAATAGAACCAGCTCCCGGTCAGGCGCACATGGCGTATGGCTGAAACGTTCCACGGCAATTCCCGGCCGTATTATGCGGTAACGGATGCCGGGCAATGACTTGAGAATTGACTCATCACGCGGATTGGGAGTTACAACCATCCGAACGCGCTTCAGCCAATCCGGCCGGCGGCCGCCAAAGGAAACGCCCAGGCCGGTGACCACGGAATAGACCAGCGGCCGGCGCAGGCAATACAGCCAGGGAAATGGATAGAGTGTGGCGTAATAGAGATGATGCAGGGCGGCTGTTTCTTCAAGCCGGCGCAGGGCGCGGAACTGATGGATGCCGTAAAGTTGTTTCGGAAAAATACGGCTGGGCCGCCGCAAAGGATAAAGCTGAAGAATATCTCCGCCAAAACGCCGGCGCAGGGCATCCACCTCCTGGAACACGGCATCCGTGTTCGGGATGCGCGGCCAGGGCGAGGTGAGGTGATAGAGGATATTCATGCCTGCTTTTCCTTCCTTTGCCGCCACCAGCTCAGCGCCGCCTCCCGCAACGGCGGCTCATTCATGGCCGGCATCAGCCATTGATCCAGTTGTTCCGCGGATATGGCCGTGTTGTTCAATATCCTGCGGCGTTCCCTGCGCAAATACGGCAAATTCAGCAAAAAGGAACAAAAACCGGCCAGCGAAGCCAGGGGCCGGCGATACATGACAAAAAAATACCATTGGCCATACAAGAGAGAAAGCGCATGACGAAAGAGCAGGCGCGCCGGGATGTTTTTGAACAGCAGTAAAAGCCGGTTGCGGGTTATGAGCCGCACATAAGATGCATGCGGCAGGCCGCTGCCATGCCCCTGATGCAGGACTTCCGCCTCAGGCACAAACAGACAATGATAACCGCACAGCCGGGCGCGCAGGCCTAAGTCCACGTCCTCCAGATAAGCGAAAAATCGTTCGTCAAATCCGCCGAGCGTCTCCAGCAAAGCGCGCCGATAAAGCGCGGCACCGGCACAGGCGGAAAAAACCTCCCCGGCCTGATCAAACAAAGCGGCCGGCTGTTCATGTCCCTGTTTGCCGGCGGCACCCTGCCATGAGAGCGTATCGCCGCAATTATCGGCCAGAGAAGGATCTGTCAGGGACAACATTTTTGATGCCAGGCATCCGACCTCCGGCCCGCTGGCATCCATGACGCGGACCAGGTTCAGGAGCCAGTCCGGCCGCGGTTGGGCATCCATGTTAAGCAATGCCACATACTCTGAATTACATTGACGAATGCCGGCGTTAACGGCGGCCGCAAACCCGCGATTGCGCTCAAATGCGATCAAATGCGCCCGCGGAAAAATAGCGCGCACAAGCTCGCGGCTCTTATCGCTTGAGCCATTGTCAACCACGGTCACCGCAAAGTCGCGGAAGGATTGCGCTTCCAGAGCGCGTAAGCATGCCGGCAGCCAGGCGGCCCCGTTCCAGACGGGAATGATGATGGTGACTTTTGGGGTGCTCATGAATCAAATTTTAATGCGCGTGATGTATAGGAATTTCAAAGTTTGGACTGGATTCCCGCTTGCGCGGGAATGACAGAACGGTGACACGGAGTTGTCATTCCCGATCTAATCGGGAATCCAGAAAAGTTGCAGCTTTGCCGCCTAATTTGTTCGTCCGGTTCTTTCATTGACGCGCTGCATCATGACGCGGGTTGAGTTGGTCTTCGGCATACTAGAGAAGATTGGCATCGACGAGGATCACCGGAAATCTTCCCCCTCGACCTGTGCAAGAAGTTCTTGGATATTATCCAGATTTCTTACCGTCCTCAAGCCCATTTTGTGGGGTCTGGTGTGATAGGGACGCTTTTTTGCGGGCGCCTCCACAGTTTCCAGGCCGGCACGGAGTGCTTCATTGACAACTTTACGGAAAGGCGCGTGTAGCTTTGTGGCGACAGATTTCGCTCTGCCGAGTACATCATTTTCTATGGTCAGTGTTGCTCTCATCTTGGAATCATCGCATCTTCATCGTGATATCAAGACATCATCTTGATGGAAGAACGGCGCAGGTCAGGCGCGCTCTCAAGCGTCGCCCGCACCTGGTGGTTCGTTTAAATCTTCATTTCTTTCCGAACTGAAGCAAGGGAAGCGGTGGGGGCGGTTGCTTCTTCTGCCTTGGCGACGCGAAGGTCTTTGATGTCCTCAAGATCATCAAGTTCTTCCTCGATTTTTACGAACTCCTCGTAAGGCAGGACAGCAAAAGCCTTTTTACCATCTCGTTCAAGTATGTTTGGATGCAGTGTCACCATTTTAATTTCTCCTGTTCTACCGGCCGATGAATGACGCGATAGACGATGATCCGTGTTTCGTTGGCGATCTCGAACAACACCCGGAACTGCCCGACGCGCAACCGATACTCTGGCGTGAAGTTGGTTAGTTTCTTCATGTCTCCGGTCAAGTCGGATTGCAACCGTTCCAAAGCCTCGGCTTCAGTTCCACCGTATAATTCATATGAACAGGTTACACGGTGTTACCATTTTTTTCAATCTCAAAGCGAATGGCCGGATGAGAGGTCCGCCATGTTCTCTGTCTGTGCCACAACTCGATTCACACCGAGCAATCCTATCCGAATTCCAGCGCTCATAGTTCAGAAAACGCTTCGCGCCTCAGGCGCCGAACAACTCATTCCGGTTACCGAATCGTCCGGCCAGGCCGTCGCGCATAGCCAGCCAGGCGGCGCGGGCTTGCGCTGGTTGTCCACGGACACATGCTTCCGCCGCCATCAACACGCCGCAAACGATCCAGAACGCAAACAGACGCCGCCACGCCTTTTCATGCCGGCGGACGAACAGGAAACGGTTGCGCAGCGTATAATACCGGTAAAGCGTGGAACGTATGGCGCCGGCCCCAGGCTCATGAACCGCAATTGATTGCGGACATATCCCGCACATCCAGCCTGCTGATTGCGCCCGCCGGCAAAAATCGGCCAGCTCGCCGCTGAAGAAATAGGTTTCATCCAGCAATCCGATTGTTCGGAATAATTCCGCGCGGATCATGGCAACCGTGCCCGGCACATAATCAACGGAAAAGAATGAATCCGCCGGGGCTTTGACGGTGACGGGATGAATGCGGCGCGTGAACAGATGCCGGGATATATCACGCCCGCCGGCCAGAACGATCCGCTTGTTCCCATGACGTTCCTCCAGGAGCGGCCCGAGGACGCCGAGCCGGGGATTTTCCCGCAGGGCCGTCAGCAGACGCAGGGCATGTTCCTCGGTAATCACGGCGTCGTTGTTCAGCAACAGCACGGCCTCGGCCTTGGACGAAACAATCTTCCGCAATGCCGTATTGTTGCCGCCGGCAAAGCCCTGATTGACATCATTATAGATGTAGGAAATTGCCGGGCAGGAACGCGGTATCAGTTCCCGGCTGTTGTCGGTTGAAGCATTATCCACGACCCACACCTCGGGCGCCGCATGCGTCCAGGCGAGCAATGAATTCACACAACGAATCGTCGCCGCGGCCTGATTCCAGTTGATGATTATAACGGCCAGATTCATGATGATTTAAAGTCCGTCTCCGTTGGGCCGTCGTCGCGCCGTAGCGGCGCTTTGCCGTGCCGCAAAGACGGAAAATTACGCCGCGACAGGTCCGGCGGCGCCGGGTCCCAGTGATAGCGATGCAAACTGAAGGCACGCGCCACGCGCCGGGGCAGACGGGCGCCGAAATGGCCGACCAAAACCCCCGCGGCCTTGGCCAGGTTATACAGGCAGTAATACGGGAAATAGAACGGATGCCGGCGCAGCATGTAGACTATTTCGCGGCGCAGATAACGGCGGCCCATGGCGGCGCTGACCCGCATGTCCTGCGCTGGGAAAATGAGCGTCAGCGAATAAACGCTGTCAAAATAACGCCGGAAAGCCGTGGCCAGCGAATAACGATGGGAATGGACCACAACCGACTCCGGCTGATAAACCACGGCTAGGCCGGCGTTGATCAAATCCCGCGCAAACTGCTGGTCCTCGCTCATAATCAGCGTTTCATCAAAGGGATATTTTAACAGCAGGGATTTGCGGATGGCGGCGCTGACGTTGGAGAAAAAAACGTCTTCAAAGGCCAGCGGGTCTGAGCCTTTCTTTTCGCGGCGCACAGGTGGGCCGGGAGGAAAATGATAATTGAGAAAGAAGCGCTCGGTCGGCGGGGCGTCTTCCCGCGGGACCTGGCGCGAATAAACCGCCCCCACTCGCTCGTCGGCAAAAGGCGCCAGGAGGTTAACAAGCCATTTGTCGTCCTGCGGCAATGCGTCCTGGGTCAATAACACGGCAATATCGCCCCTGGCCGCGGCCGCGCCCAGGTTGCGCGCCCGGCCGTGCGAGAATTTCTCAATGGGAATGACGCGCGTATTGGCAAAAGATTTTGCCGCCGCAACCGTCTGGTCGGTGGAATGCGAATCAACCAGGATGATTTCGTCGGGCGGCGCCGGTTTCTGGGAAAAAAGTGCCGCAAAAAGATCCGGTAACAACTGTTCCGCATTCAAGACCGGGATGACTACGGACACTTTCATGCGCCACCACCAAAACAAATGCAGAATGAAGAATGCAGAATGAAGAAACTGTCAGAAAAAATTCTGCATTCGGCATTCATAATTCTGCATTTCTTCATGTATCCGTAATGCCCGTGGCTTCGGCCTCGGGCGGCAGGCGGTCAATATGGCGCGGCAGGGCCATGATGCTGAAAAGGAATGAGGCTGTGCCGATTTGCACCCCGTTCACGAGGCAGATGAGCGCAAAAAAAAGCAGGCGCTGTTGATTGAGCACCCCGAACCCCGATGAAACCCAGGCCATGACAACCCGCAGGGTCAGAAACAAGCCGAGGGCAATGATTATTCCGGACACAATGCAAGCCCTTTCAAAGGTGAACCAGCGGTAAAACCAGGCTATGACCGGGTCCTCGTGCAGTCCCGAAAGATGGCCGTAAGCCTTGGCTAGAAGGCCGATGGTGATGATTTGAATGCTCAGAATATTAAGCACGCCGCCGATAAGCATGCAGTGAATGTCCACGGCGCGGCCGTCAATGATTATCGGTCCAAAGGCAAGCGGCGCTGAAATTAAAAGGCCCAGCGACCAGAAAAAAGCGCCCGGCACAAGAAGCATGGCGGTGGGGCTGTGCAGCATCATAAAACGCAGATGACGCCAGCCATCGCGGAAGGAATGCAGTTTTGACTGGCCTTTTCTGGGATGATAGACAATGTCGCGCTCCACAATCCGCAGGCGGCAGCGGATGGCGCGCACCACCATTTCGCTGGCAAACTCCATGCCGGTGGTGACGCAGCGCAGTTTCCGGTAAGCCTCGGCCGTGATGGCGCGCAGTCCGCAATGAGCGTCATGCACAAGGTTGCTGTGAAACATGGTCCGCAGGGCGAACGACAGTAGCGGATTGCCGATGTAACGGTGCAGCCTGGGCATGGCGCCGGGCTTGATGCTCTTCATGCGGTTGCCGATGACAAAGTCGGCTTTGCCTTCCAGGATCGGACGGACCAGATTGCCGATGGCCGTGAAATCGTAAGTCAGATCGGCATCGCCCATGACCAGGAGTTCATAACTGGCGTTTTGAAAGCCGGTCCGCAGAGCTGAGCCATAACCGCGGTGTTTTTCAATGATCACCCGGGCGCCGTGTTCGCGGGCAACCTGAGCGGAACGGTCGGTGGAACCGTTATCCACCACAATGATTTCCTCGGCCAGTCCCAAACCGGCAATGCCCCGGCGGGCCATCTCAATCACCTGCCCCACGGAAGCTTCCTCGTTCAGGCAGGGAATAACCACGGAAATGCCCCTGATCAACCCACCCTGCGCGGATTCGCCGGTTGTGTTCATTGAACAATTTCCTCAGCGGGTATTTCACCTTCAGCAGGAACCTGAATCATCCCCGGCTGAACCTGCTCTTCCCCTCCTCCGGACTGCCGCTGGAGCAGCTGGTCAATCGTAGTGCCCCGGCCGCTCGTTTGCGCATTCGGGTTCGGCGGGGTGAACAAAGCGGGCGCATTGGAAACGCCGGCCGGCGTAACTGGCTGAAAAACGCCGGGAGTGGCGTTCCCCTGCGGAACCTGGAAAGGACCGAGGGGAGACTGCGCCTGGGGAAACGCGCCGGTGCTCACCTTGAAAAATGAATCCGCTGATTTGGCCTGGAAAGGAAGCTGGTTGGTGCCCAGCGGCTGGAACGGGCTTGCCCTTCTCCTTTTCAAATCGGAAAAAAACGGACGGCGCGCCGCGGCGGCCGGCGATGGGGTCGGCGGCTGAAATGGCGTCTCGCCCATGCCCATGGGAACGGCCGACGGCAAAGCCGCCATTTCCTTGCCCTTGTCCTTATCCTTGTCCGGCCGCAGTTTTACCACCGTCGTCTCTCCGCCTTTTTTTATCACCGCCTCCTCATTTTCATAATCCACCGAAACAAGCTGCAGGCCGTCGCGGATTTCCCCTACGCTCAGGAAAAAACTTTTATTGGCCTTCTTGTCCAGCAGGCCGATGCGGATGCCCGAACCGTCATCAACAATGGCTTTCATCTCAAATTCCTTGGTAAAAACCTCGCCGAGCGCCGCTTGCGGCTGGACTATCTCCGAAGGGGTGATTTCCCCGAACGGCTTCTTATCCAGGATGACCTGATAGCGCGCAAAATCATAGCCGGTAACAACGGCCGGGGCCGTCTCTGCGCCGCAAAGAGTAAAAGCCGCCAAAATACCGGCACAAATAATCCCCGTCCGCGGCGGCCGGTTTGTTCCGCGCTCCGCATTAAAATCAGTTATGTCGGCAATTGTTCTCATTAACTAGTATTTTAGTTGATCGTCCGGAAAAAACAATTATTTTATGCTGTCTTCCGCGGAAGGCTGGTTTCGCCTCTCAAACAGCCAGACAACCCAGACCGATAATTCATAAAGCATGAACATCGGGACCGCCATGACAACCTGCGAAATCACGTCCGGCCCAGGGGTCAAGACCATTGCCAGAACAAGGATGACCACGATTGCATGCCGGCGCTTTGACCTGAGGAAGGCGGATGATATGATCTTGAAATAACCCAGGGCCATAATCACCATCGGCAGTTCAAAGGCCAGCCCGAAAAGCAGCAATAACTGCATAGAAAAGTTAATATAGCTTGGGGCCGTCCATTCGGCCTGAACGCCCAGCCAGGCGTGAATCCTGAAAAATATTTTCAGGGCAATCGGCAGGGTAAGAAAATAGCCGAGTGCCACGCCGAGAATAAAAAGAAAAAATGCGAGAACACCCGCCACCCGGGCCATTTTGCGCTCCTGGCCGGTCAGACCCGGAAACACAAACCTCCCTATCAGGAGCAAAATAACCGGCGCGCTTAAGATCACTCCGGACCAGACCACCAATTGCAATGCAATTGAAAAAGCGCCCGTGATCTCCAGCGAACGCAAAAACATCTCCGGGTGCGCGGTAACTTTTGACAAGGGCGCGCAGAGCCGCCTGAAAATGAAGGGCGCCAGCGGCAGGCAGACGAGCATGGCGGCAACCAGCGCCGTCAGGGACCATAATATGGTCCAACGCAGTTCTTCAAGATGCTGCAGAAAAGGTTTTGGTTTATCCCGGCCAAGATCGCCTTCGGTATTCTGTTCTTCTTGCGACATGATAAATTCCCCTTGCAATGTAGCCGGCCGCATAATCCTGAGTCAATAGCAAACAAACTTTGAAGAATCTTGACACATCCCGGCACCTGGAATATAAACCCATCAATGAAACGCATTGCCGAACAGATTGCCGGGGGCAGGATGCTCGTCTCGGACGGCGCCTGGGGAACCATTCTCCAGCAGAAGGGCCTGCAACCCGGGGAATGCCCCGAATTATGGTGCTTAACCCATCGGGCCGAGGTGTTCGCCATTGCCGGCAGTTATATTGCCGCCGGCGCCGACATGATCAAAACCAACAGCTTTGGCGGTACTTCCTTCAAGTTGGAATTTTTCGGGCTGGCGGACAAGGTCGGCGAAATCAACGCGGCCGCCGCGGACATCTCGCGCGAGGCCGCGGGGGAAACCAGGCACGTGATCGCCTCCATGGGACCCACCGGCAAAATGCTTTTGATGGGCGATGTGACCGAGGAACAATTGAAAAATGCTTTCCGCGAGCAAGCGCAAGCGCTTGAAAAGGGCGGTGCGGACGCCGTCTGTATTGAGACCATGTCCGATATAACCGAGGCCGGCCTGGCCATCAAGGCGGTCAAAGAAAATACGGGACTGGAAATCATCTGCACTTTCACCTTTGAAAAAAACGCCGGCGGTGAATACCGCACCATGATGGGGGTTTCGCCCGCGGAAATGGCGCCGGCCTGCAAAACAGCCGGAGCAGACATTATCGGCGCGAACTGCGGAAACGGTTTTGAGCAGATGCCGGCAATCGTGGCGGAAATAAGAAAGGCCGCGCCGGACATGCCGATACTGGTCCACGCCAATGCCGGCGTGCCGGTCAACGTCGGCGGCAGGACTGTTTTCCGCGACACCCCGGAAATGGCGGCGCAGCATGTGCCGGCGCTGGTTGCGGCCGGCGCCAATATCATCGGCGGATGTTGCGGCACAACTCCGGCCCATATCAAGGCCATTGCCGATGCGCTGCGGGGCATGGGCAGGTAATAGACTTTTGTCATTCCCACGGAAGTGGTAATCCAGTGTTTCCGCCACGGGCAGCCTGTCCAATCTCGGCCAGGAATCGGCCTGATATGTTATGAGAATTTACTGGATTCCCGTTTTCACGGGAATGACAGAACGGAAGATAATTCATGCAACAAATAATTCTATATTTGCCTGTATTTAGCCTTATCTTTCTTGGTCTTTTCCCATCGCTCGGTTCGGCCGCGGGCAATTTCAAGGATTCCATCGTAAAAATCTATGTTACGGTCCAATCCGAGGATTACAAGACGCCCTGGCAGCCGATCGCCCCCCGTTCGGGCAGCGGATCGGGCTTGATCATTAAAAACAAAAAAATCCTGACCAACGCCCATGTGATTTCCGATGTGCGCTTCATTGAAATCCAGCGCGAGGGTGATCCGCGCCGCTACCAGGCCAAAGTCTTGTTTGCCGGTCATGACTGCGACCTGGCCGTTTTGACCGTGCCGGATGCGTCTTTTTTTGACGGCACGCGGCCGCTGACGCTGGGAACGAGCCTGCCGAATCTGAACGATGAAGTGATCGTGCTCGGCTATCCCATGGGTGGAGAGCGCATTTCGCTTACCAAAGGGGTTGTCTCGCGCATTGACTCCATCCCTTATACGCACAGCGGCATGGACGAGCATCTCGCCATACAGGTTGATGCGGCCATCAATCCCGGCAACAGCGGCGGGCCGGTTCTTTACCGGGACCGCGTGGTCGGCGTGGCTTTTCAGGGCATACCCAATGCCCAAAACCTCGGTTACGCGATTCCCCTGCCCGTCATTCAGCACTTTCTGAAGGATATAGAGGACGGCGTCTACGATGGTTATCCGGAACTGGGCGCCCTGACCGTGGAGACCCGCAACCCGGCCCTGCGCAAAAGCCTGAAGCTGGACGGCAAGAATGAAGGGACGGTCATCAGCCGGATTGATCCTTTCGCCAGCGCTTTCGGTCTTCTGCGGAACGGCGACGTTCTCATGGCCGTTGACGGTTATGCGCTCGCGGATGACGGCACTTGCCTGATTGACGGCCAAACCATGCCCTATACCGAAGTGATTGAACGGAAGCAATGCGGCGAATCGGTCAAGCTTGATGTGTGGCGCAATGGCGAAAGCAAGACCATCACCGTGCCGCTTTTAAAAGCGCATGACCCATTTGTCTACCGCTATGAATACGACCGGCGGCCAGAATATTTTATTTATGGCGGCCTGGTTTTCACGCCGATTTCGCTCAATCTGCTGGTCCAGACCGGCAAGGACCTTAATCAACCCGCCAGCCAGCACTTGCTTTATTATTCGCAATTCGTCAAAACCGACGGATTATATTCCAATCAAAATCAATTTGTCGTTCTTTTTGACAGACTGGCTGACCGGGTAAATACTTACGACAGCCAGTTTGTTTGTAAAACGGTTTCTGAAATCAATGGCCGTCCGATCAGGCAGATGAGCGATTTGCCGCTGGCTTTTGACGCGCCCTCTAACAGTCTGCATGTGATCCGATTTAATGAAACCCCCGTTGCGTTGATCATGGAGGCCGATGAGGCCCAAAAGGCCGACCGCGAAATCAGACGCAGATATAATGTCTCCGCCCCGTCGTATCTGCGGGAAGGAACCGCACCATGAATGAATTTAAAAGCCAGACGGCGCGGCATGGATGCCGCCGCCCTACCTTTCCACGAATCAGAGCCGGTAATTCCGATGGTAGGGCGCGGGCCTCAGGCCCCGCCGCAATGTCTGAACAGTTATTTAAAATGAATATTTTTACCCTCTGTACGGCAATTGCGTTTTTCTGCGCATTGATTCCCGTTCGGTTTTCGTTCGCCGCCGACCAAACCGTCCTGCCGGCCGATGACGCCTCCATCGTGGAAGTAATCGCCGTCTGCCAGGAATTTGACCCGCAAATACCCTGGCGCAAAAAGCCGCCGAAAATCCGCCAGGGTCTCGGCGTGGCCGTGGAAGGCAATCAAATCCTCACCTTTGACGGCATTGTGCGCAACAGCACCTTGATTGAAGTCCGGCGGGCCAAAACCGGGACCAAATTGGAGGCAAAAACAATCGTGGCCGATGAACAAATCGGCGCCGCCTTATTGAAAATCGGCGATGATAAAAGCGCCGCGCAGTTCAAAAGCGTGCCGATCGCCGACAAGGTGCGACGTAATGACGTGGTCACCATCGTCAAAATGGACGAAAGCGGGCAGTTCCAAAGCGACCAGGGCCAGGTGATTGAGGTCATCAGCTCGCCCCGCGGCCTGCTTTTCAAGGCGCTGACCGATATCAGCCTGGAAAGAAACGGAACCCCGGTCTTCCTCGGCAATGCCCGTTCCGCCGGAGCCTCCGGCGAAGTCTGGACGCTGGCCGGCATTACTGTTAATTACGATAAAACCACTCAGACCTGCACCGTGCTCGCCGCCTCCACCTTAAAGAACTTCCTCTCCGACGCCATGGAGCCTCCGTATTCCGGAATCGCCTGGGCCGGCTTGGCATGGGAGCCATTGCTTGATCCGGTAAAGCGCAAATACCTGGGGCTCGACGGCCAGCAAGGCGGAATTCTCGTGGTCCGAACCATGCCCGGTTCCGGTGCCGCAGCCGCCCTGCAGGACGAGGATGTGATCACCGAAATTGACGGCGTCCCGCTGGACGAAATGGGATATTATACCGACCCTGAATTCGGTCGTCTGCTTTTTTCGCATCTCATCAACGGCCGGCATGCGCCGGGCGAAAACGCCGCCCTGACAATTTTCCGCCACCGGCAAAAAATGACGGCGCAGATGCCGCTGAAAAGGCAGAGCGACATTGCGCAGACCATTCCGGAAAACACCGCCGGCGCCCAGGCCGAATATCTGGCCGATGGCGGCCTGATTCTGCGCGAATTGAGCGGCGATTATCTGCGCGCGGCCGGCAACGAATGGATCATCCAGAACAATCCCCGCCTCGTCTATTATTATTTCAATCCTTGGCAATTCAGCAATAAAGAGCGAGAACACGTTGTCATTCTCTCCCGGGTGCTGCCGGATCAGATCAACATCGGCTACCATGAGTATCGCGACGAAGTCGTCACGGCCGTCAACGGCCGGCCGGTCCGCCGGCTGGCGGATGTTTTCAAGGCCGTTGAGCAGGATGGGGGCTTAAAACGCGTTGCTCTTATGGGTTACGGAGTTGATCTGGTTTTGGATGAAGAGGCCATGCCGGAAGCCAACCGCCGCATCGCAGCCAGCTACCGCATCCCGAACCTGCGCCATCAGAGCGGCCAAAATGATGAAAAATAAACAATGAGGAGACGAAAATGACCAAGCCCGTGATAGGCGCCCAGTTATACACGCTGAGAGAATATGAAAAGACCCTGCCCGATATTGTCAAGACGTTGAAGAAAGTCGCCGCGATCGGTTATAAGACCGTGCAAGTTTCCGGTTTTGGACTGGTTGACCCGAAGGAGGTCGCCAAAGCCGCTAAAGATGCCGGACTCCGCATTGTTTCCACCCACACCAGCTGGTCGCGTTTTATGAATGAGCTGGACCAAGTGATTGCGGAACATAAATTATGGAACTGCCCCCACCCCGCCATCGGCGGGCTGCCGGATGAGTATTTCAGTGAAGAAGGCGCAAAAAGATTTCTTGATGAGCTTGCCCCGATTGCCGGGCGGTTAAACAAAGCCGGCTTGGATTTTTCATACCACAACCATAATCACGAGCTTGTCAAATACGGCGGGAAGACATGGCTGGCGCAAATTTATGACGGGGCCGCCCCCGCGCTCCTGAAAGCGGAGCTTGACACCTACTGGATCACCGCCGGCGGCGGCGATCCGGCCGGCTGGATTAAACGCTGTGCCGGAAGGATTCCGCTCCTGCACTGCAAGGACATGATGGTAACCCGGGAACGCGAACAGAGGTTCGCCGAAGTCGGCGAGGGCAATCTGAACTGGAAGTCAATTCTTGAACAGGCCGAACAGAGCGGAGTTAAATATCTGCTGGTTGAGCAGGATAATTGCTACGGCCGCGACCCGTTTGAATCGCTCGCCATAAGTTACAAAAATCTCGCCAGCTGGGGCTACAAATAATCCCCCCTGTTTTACAAACTGAATCCGGGATTATTGCTTTGTGCTTCCTCAAGAAGCTGCCAGCAATTTAACTGCATGCGCGGCAAATGGAACGGACCCTTCCACATATTGCCCTTAAAAGTGGAAGAGACGGTTCCATCCCGATGCAGGTAGCCGAACCATTCGCCGTGTTTGCGGTCCGGGAAATGATCATAGGCCCAGGCATGAATCTTTTCATGCCATGCCTCATACTTTTTCTCGCCCGTCAAAAAATGAGCCAGCAAGACGGCGTAAATGGCCTCATTATGGGGCCACCAGAGTTTCATATCGTGTTCATACTGTTCGCAGGGTTTTTTGCGGCAATCGCGAAAATAAAGAATGCCGCCGTATTCCGGATCCCAGCCCCACTCAAGCGACCAGTCAAGAATCTTCAATGCCAGGGAAACCAGCGTTTTATCCCGGCGATAACGCGCCTCCTCCATGATAAACCAGGCGGTTTCAATCGCGTGCCCCGGATTGATGAGCCTTCCCATGGGCTCATCCAGAAATTCGCCTTCAGGCCCGACATTTTCCAGCAAGGCCTTGAATTCCGGCTTAAGGAAATGATGTTCAATCTGGCAAAGCGCATCATCGGCAACTTCACGGTAAAGCGGATCATCGCCGGTCTGGCGCAAAACCTGGGTCGTGACCAGGAGGATCATGGGCATGGCGTGCGATTTCAGGCGGCGTGTCCCGGGTATGATTTTGGGTTCCAGCAAACCGGGGGTGCGATGATAACGCAAAATCAGGCGGTAAAGTTCCCCGGCTTTCGTTTCATAACTTTTGTCGTTGGCGGCCCTGGAATATTCCGCGAAGGCCATTGCGCAAAACACTTCGGAAAAAAGATAGCGGCGCTTGCGAAGCGGCCGGCCGTCGCGCGTGACCGAATAAAACATCCGGCCGTCCTTGTCAAAACAATGCTTTTCAAGGAAATCAAGACTGTGCCTGGCCAGGTCCAGCCATTCAGGACGTTTTTCAACAACATTGTAAAGGCGTGAAAAGAGCCACGCGATCCGGCCCATGATCCAGACCGGTTTGTCGGTGCCGACCACGGAGCCATCCGCATCCAGCATGGTGAAGAAACCGCCGCCCTCCCGGTCGGGCGCATGTTTTATCCAGAATGGAATAGTATCATTGAGCAGGCTGTCGCGATAGATGCGCAGATATTTTTCAATATTTTTCGTCTGCATATCATCAACGCCATGCCAAGCCGGCCAACAGCTTTCTCTTCCTTTACGGCGTTAAAACCTGTTTTTCCGGTGTTTGCGGCTGTTCCGCCTCAAGCGCCCTGGGGCGGGTTGATTTCCCCCGAGCACGGCGGCAAACCGGCCAGTTTCTGATAGAGGTCATTGCGGGCCGCGACCAGTTTGTCCGCCTCTGCCATCAGACGTTTGGCGTTATCCGGATAGGTCTGCGTCAGAACACGGAAGCGGTTTTCCTTCATGGCCGTTTCGCTGTATTTTAAGACCGGCGGCTTGCTGTCCAAAGTCAGAGGATTTTTACCCTCTTTGAGAAGGTCGGGATTGTAACGGTAAAGCGGGAAATGCCCCGACTGAACCGCGGCCTTCTGGGCCTCCAGCCCCTTGGTCATGTTGATGCCGTGCGCGATGCAATGCGAATAGGCAATGATAATGGAAGGCCCGTTATAGGCGTCCGCCTCGGCAAAGGCCTTGACGGTCTGGTTCGGGTTGGCGCCCATCGCCACCGTGGCAACATAAATATTGCCGTAACTCATGCATATCATTCCTAAGTCTTTTTTCATCAACGGCTTGCCGGCCATGGCAAATCTGGCCACGGCGCCCATCGGCGTCGCTTTTGATGCCTGGCCGCCGGTGTTTGAATATACTTCCGTGTCAAGCACCAGGACATTGACCTTCCGTCCGGAGGCAAGCACATGATCCAATCCGCCGTAGCCGATATCATAGGCCCAGCCATCGCCGCCGACAATCCAGACCGATTTTTTCACCAGATAATCGGCCACGGATACGAGCTGACGCGCCAGGTCGGAATCGCATTTTCCCAGCGTTTCCTTCAGTTTCGCCACCCGGGCGCGCTGTTCTTCAATGGCGGCCGGAGTTGACTGATCGGCATTTTTAATCTCCTCCATGAGCGGTTTCATTTCCCCGCACGAAGGACATGCACACCCCTGCGCCAGGAGTTCCAGGGCATAGGCGCTGAATTTGTCAACCGCCAGGCGCATGCCATAGCCGAATTCGGCGTTGTCCTCAAAAAGCGAATTGGACCAGGCCGGACCGCGGCCGTCTTCCCGCACCGTGTAGGGCGTTGTCGGCAGGTTGCCGCCATAGATGGAAGAGCAGCCCGTGGCATTGGCAATCAGAGCGCGATCGCCGAAAAGCTGGGTCAAAAGCTTGATATAGGGAGTTTCACCGCATCCGGCGCAAGCGCCTGAAAATTCAAACATGGCGCGCACAAACTGACTGCCCTTGATCGTGGCGCGGTTATACAGTTTGGCGTCCATATCGGGAATTTGCATAAAGAAGGCAAAATTATCCGCCTCCTGCTTGCGCAAAGGCAGTTGCGGAGTCATGTCAATTGCGCGGTGCCCGGTTTCCTGCTTGGTGTTGGCGTCCTTTTCACGGGCCGGACAATTCTGAACGCAGACGCCGCACCCGGTGCAATCTTCGGGCGCAACCTGGACGGTATATTTCATACCGGCATATTCCTTGCCCTTGGCGTCCGCTGATTTGAAGGCCGCCGGAGCGCCGCTCAATTTGGCCGCGTCATAGACCTTGACGCGAATTGAGGCATGCGGACAAACCAGCGAGCACTGTCCGCACTGGATGCACAGATTCGGGTCCCACTTGGGAATATCAATCGCGATATTGCGTTTTTCGTATTTGGTGGTGCCGGTCGGCCAGGTGCCGTCGGCCGGCATGGCGCTTACGGGCAGTTCATTGCCATTCTGGCTCATGATGGCGGCCGTCACGTTTTTGACAAAGTCAGGCGCGCTTTCGCCAACCACCGGCGGCATCTTCAGCTTGCGGGCGGGCTTGGCCGGCACTTGAACTTCCTGCAGGGCGGCCACGGAAGAATCAACCGCCTTGAAATTCATTTGAACAATTTCCTCGCCCTTGCGCCCGTAAGTTTTGCGGATGGCTTTTTTCATCGCCTCAATGGCCTTGTCCGGCGGCAGGACGCCCGCGATCTTGAAGAAGCAGGCCTGCATGATCGTGTTGATACGCGAGCCGAGACTCAATTCCTTGGCCAGCTTGACCGCGTCAATGACATAAAACTTTATTTTCTTTTTGATTATCTGCCGTTCAATTTCATCCGGCATGTGATTCCAGACCTCATCCGCGCCATAGGGGCTGTTCAAGAGAAACACGGCACCTTCCTTGGCATCCGCCAGCAGGTCATATTTCTCCAGGAACGAGAATTGATGGCAGGCCACGAAATCAGCCTGAGTGCACAGATAAGGACTTTGAATGGGGGTCGGACCAAAGCGCAAATGCGAAATGGTGACCGCGCCGGCCTTCTTTGAATCATATACAAAATAGCCCTGGGCAAAATTTTCGGTTTCATCGCCGATAATTTTGATTGAATTTTTATTGGCGCCCACTGTGCCGTCCGAGCCCAAGCCGTAGAACTTGCATTCAATCCGGCCGGGTTGGACAATGTAATAACGCCGGTCAACTTCCAGGCTGGTTTTAGAAACATCATCGTTAATGCCGACCGTGAAATGATTAATTCTAAAGCGCGACAGATTGTCAAAAACCGCCTTGACCATGGCCGGCGTGAATTCCTTGGAGCCCAGCCCGTAACGTCCACCTTTGATAAGCGGATAACGACGGGTCGGCATCAGTTTCTCGCTCATGGCCTCGCCAATAGCAGTGCGCACATCCAGGTAAAGCGGCTCGCCGATTGAACCCGGCTCTTTGGTGCGGTCAAGCGTGGCAATGGATTTAACGGTCGGCGGCAGGGCCGCAATAAACGCTTTAATGTCAAACGGCCGGAACAAGCGCACTTTAAGCAAGCCCACTTTTTTGCCTTTGGCCACCAGATCATTGACCGTTTCATGCGCTGTTTCAGCGCCGGAGCCCATCATGATAATCACTTTTTCCGCGTCAGGCGCGCCGACATAATCAAACAGTTTGTATTGCCGGCCGGTCAGCGAGGCGAACTTGTCCATCTGTTTTTGAACGATGGCCGGCGAAGCCAGGTAAAACGGATTGACCGTTTCCCGGCCCTGGAAATAAACGTCCGGGTTCTGCGATGTGCCGCGCAGTTTGGGATTGTCCGGGGAAAGCCCGCGCCGGCGGTGGGCAAGGACAAGCTCATCGCTGGTCATGGCGCGCATTGTTTCCAGGCTGACTTCTTCAATCTTCTGGACTTCGTGCGAAGTGCGGAAGCCGTCAAAGAAATGCAGGAACGGCACGCGCGCCTCCAAGGTGGAAGCATGGGCAATCAAGGCCAGGTCCATCGCTTCCTGAACGCTGTTGGAAGAGAGGAGCGCAAAGCCGGTTGAGCGGGTGGCCATGACGTCGGAATGATCGCCAAAAATTGAAAGGGCCTGGCAGGCAAGGGAACGGGCCGAGACATGAAACACGGTTGAAGTGAGTTCGCCGGCAATCTTGAACATGTTGGGGATCATGAGCAAAAGACCCTGCGAGGCGGTGAAGGTTGTGGCCAGGGCGCCGGCGGTCAGCGAGCCGTGGACCGCGCCGCTTGCCCCGCCCTCGGATTGAAGCTCAACCACCTGCGGCACAGTGCCCCAGATGTTTTTTTTGCCGGCCGCGCTCATCTCGTCGGCCAGCTCGCCCATGTTGGAGGAGGGCGTGATCGGATAAATCGCGCATATTTCGCTGACTGCGTAAGCCACCGTTGCCGCGGCAGTGTTGCCATCCATCATTTCTTTTTCAGCCATAACAGAATCTCTCCTTTCGTTAATAATAATCCGGTGGAGCCCCACGGACTGAAGTCCGTGGCACCTCCAGCTTCGGCGAAACCCGCCGAAGCACATCCGCCGTCGCCAAAGCTATGGCGGATACCCGTCCCCGCTTCAACCACGGCTTAAAACCCGTGGCTTTCTGCGAAGGCCGGGTAAAAAAAAAGGCGCGGAATCAGAAAATCAAAGACAGCAAAAAATAAAATGTTTCCCGATGGATTGCAAGTTAAATTGCTCTCCTTTTTGCAAACACCGCGTTGATTTACCGCAAAAAAGATATTTATGGCGGGCAATATTGTCTCAAAAAGCAGATTGCAGCATTTTTCTTGCGATCGGAATCACAGCTTAATTGGTCAGTGCAGAAGGCTCATAAATGTATATCCGTATCCCGGCAATTAGGCTCATTTTATCCCGAGCAATTCCGAATGCGCGCAATTTTCATCATCAGATTACATGCTTTTATTTCGCCAATCGGCCTTTAATATACGAAGCAACGCTCTTTGCAAACGCATTTTCATCCAGATGTTTTTGCCATAACTGGTGCCGCCGGACAGACTCCATCCGCTTGCCGCCGCATAACGACACAAAACGTTGCGTTTCCACCGGCCCGAATTTATCAAGCAACGTGCCCATCATCCGCCGCACCAAATCAGGTTCTTCCATAACATTTGTGTTTTTCATTGCAATTTCTCCTTTAACGCAAATTCAACAGGGTTATATGCCTTGACGGCGATTTTTTTCATGGCCGCCTTTTTAAGTAACAGATCATCGCATGAGATAAAAACGTCCGCCTTCATTTCCGCACATGCCAGATGATACGCATCCGCAATACCAAATCCCATAGCAATCAATTGATCTGCCCTGATATTAATATTGTCCATATTGAATAATTGACAATTGTCCAGCCTCCTTAACAATTCCATCAGCTGGCCCTGTTCATGCAGTTCTGATATTGACTCTGCTTCTGCGTAATGAACCGGTGAAACAACTGGCAAAAAACGCCCCGAATAAATGCTGGCCATAATCAAGTAATATGCGTCCGTCTCCATCCGTATCCGCAACGCGCTCTGATCATCAAAAGGCCGACAAAGAACGCAAATATCCAAATATATCCGCCGTTTCAATTTTTACCTGTATATCCTGTTTTGATCTTTACAAAACCACATTATAAGCCATTCAAATATTCAAATTCAAAAACAGTTTATCAATGGTTTGATGTTATCTCAAGACCTAAATTTCGCGATTTACTTTTTTGGGCGCGTGCCGCTGATTAAACTTGTCCCCTCCGGACCAAAGAGTATATATTTACCGGCAATGGAATATTTATTAGCCGCTCTTATTTTAGTCGGCCTGATTATCGTGGGCCTGCTGGTTCGGTTGTTTTTCCTGCGCAGCGGACAGACGGACATGAATGTGCAGGCGCTGGGACTGCTCCAGAATCAGATCAACGCCAGCGCCGTTGAAACCGCGCGCAAATTTGACGGTTTTCAACGCGGCCTGCAGGATGAACTCAATCGTCTGAATGAAATTGTTGAACGGCGGCTGACCGATACCAGCCGCAACATGGGCGAGCGGCTGGATAACGCGGCCAAAGTCATCGGCGACGTCCGCCAGCAGCTCGGCCAGATGGATGAAGCCTCCAAACGCATCTTTGAAGTCGGCCGCGAAATTTCCGAGCTCCAGCAGACCCTCCAGGCGCCGAAATTGCGCGGCTCAATGGGCGAATATCTGCTCAACGAACTGCTGGCCCAAATCCTGCCGCAAAAAAGCTATGAAACCCAGTACCGGTTTAAAAACGGAGAAACTGCCGATGCCGCCATCAAACTTTCCTCCGGCATTATCCCGATTGACGCCAAGTTCCCGCTGGATAATTTCAAGCGCATCTTAAGTTCCGGCGACAACGAGGACGCCAAAACCGCCGCCGGCCGGGCTTTTGCGCGCGACGTCAAAAAACATGTTGACGCTATCGCCCAGAAATATATCCGCACCGACGAAGGGACTTTTGATTTCGCCCTGATGTATATCCCCTCCGAATCTGTTTTTTACGAAATAATCGTCCGGAATGAATGGAATCCAGGCGAGCCGCTTTTGAAATACGCCCTTGACCGGCGTGTCATCCCGGTTTCGCCCAATTCGTTTTACGCCTATCTCCAGACCATTTTGCTGGGCTTGCGGGGCATGCGCGTTGAGGAAAACGCGCGCGAAATAATGGACGGCATCCTGCGCCTGCACAAGGAACTGGAAGTATTTGCCGGCGATTTTGAGTTGATCGGCACACACCTTGGCAATTCAACCAAAAAATACGCCGATGCCGCCAAGCGGTTTGACCGGCTTGAAATAAAACTGGAACAGCTCACCGGTCTTTCAAAAACTGAGGAAACCGATGCCGCCCCTTCCCTGCCGCCGCCGAACGACGAGGCAAAATAAATCTTTTCTTTTCCGGTTTCCTGCGTAATCTTTTTGCTTTTTTAACTGTCAACGCTGGGAGGCATGAAATATGGCGGGAATATTCAAGGCATACGATATCCGGGGAATTGTCGGCAAAGACCTGACGGAGGAGATTGCGTTTAAAATCGGCCGCGCTTTTGCAAGCTTTCTCAATTGCCGCAAAGTCGTGGTCGGCCAAGACATGCGCCCGCATTCCAAACCGCTTTTTGAGGCGCTCGTGCGCGGATTGACCATGCAGGGCGCGGACGTCATATCGCTGGGGCTTTGTTCAACGCCCATGTCCTATTTTGCCAATGGCCGGCTTGGGGGCGATGCGAGCATCATGATCACCGCCTCGCACAACCCGGCGGAATGGAACGGGTTCAAGCTCTGCCGCGCCCAAGCCGTGCCGCTCAGCAGTGAAACCGGAATCAGCGACATTGAAAAGATCGTTCTGAACGCGCAGTTCAACCCGCCCGCCAAAAAACCGGGCGCAATAAATCAATATGATATTTTGCCTGAATACACTGCCCATATCCATGAGCGCGCTAACTTAAGCCGGCCTATCAAAATTGCCGTGGATTTCGCCAACGCCATGGGCGCCGTTGAGGCCAAAGCGCTGAAAGGTCTGGTTGATATTGATCCTCTTTATGCCGAGCTGAACGGATCTTTCCCGAACCATGAAGCCAATCCGCTCAAAACTGAAACGCTCGCCGCGCTCCAGCAAAAAATCCGCGGGGGTGAAGGTTCTGCGGAACCCTCCGAAGCCTTGGCGAAGGAGGGCAAATATGATTTCGGCGTGGCGTTTGACGGAGACGCCGACCGGGCCGGGTTCGTTGATGAAAAAGGCGAAGTCATTCCCATGGACCTGATAACGGCGCTGATTGCCCAGAGCATCTTGAAACAAGAAAAGGGGAAAATTTTATACGATCTGCGGAGCAGTTGGGCGGTCAAAGAGGTGATTGAGGAAAACGGCGGCACGCCGCAGATGTGCCGGGTCGGCCACGCCTTTATAAAACGGCAGATGCGCGAAGCCAACGCCGTTTTTGCCGGCGAGATGTCCGGCCATTATTATTTCCGCGACAATTATTTTACAGAAAGCTCCGCCATGGCCGTGCTTTGCGTCGCCAACCTGCTCAGCCAATGCAGCCAGCCGCTCTCAGCCCTGGTCGCGCCGCTGAAACGGTATTTCAAAACTCCGGAAATCAATTCGGAAGTGAAGGACATCGCCGCGGTGTTTGACCGCCTGCGCAAAGCTTATGCGCAGGGAAAAATGTTTGAACTGGATGGACTCAGCGTGGAGTTTAGCGATTGGTGGTTCAATGTCCGCGCCTCAAACACCGAGCCGCTTGTGCGCCTGAATCTGGAGGCTAAGAGCGAGCAACTCCTTGCCCAGCGTCAGAAGGAACTGCTGGATATTATTCGCGGATAATGAATTTTTCTTGATAGCGTTTGTCATTCCCGCGGAAGCGGGAATCCAGATTTAGAAAAGCAAAAACATCTGGATTCCCATTTTCATGGGAATGACACTTGTAATATGGCAAGGAAACCGACCATTACTCCGTAATTAATATGTTGGCAAAAACAATAAACTTTTCACAGAACGAGCAATTGATTAATCGCGTAATTTCCGGCCATAAACGCCGATTCGGCTGCCCGCCCCAAGCCGCCGCCTATGCTCCCGGCCGCATTGAAGTGCTGGGCAATCACACCGATTATAATGAGGGTTATGTCCTTTCCGCCGCCATTGACGCCGGCCTTTGCGTCGCCGTATCGGCCGGCGAAGGGAAACGCTGCATTTTATCCGCCCTTGATGTTGGCGAAAATGCCAAATTTGACCTACCGGCGGAAAAACCAATTAAAAATCCGCATTGGGCGAATTATCTTATCGGCGTGACCAACAAACTCGGCGCAATGGGAAAGATTGAAAGGGGTTTTAACCTGACCTTTGCCGGCGATGTCCCGCCCGGGGCCGGACTTTCCAGTTCGGCAGCGCTGGAAGTCGCCGCCGCGCTGGCGCTATGTTCCGTCTTCAATTTGAAGCATAGGAATTTTAATGGTGTCACCAGGATAAAGGCACAAAGAAATAAGGTTGTCATTCCCGCGGGCCTACTCCGCCGTAGTAAAGCCCTTGGCTACGAAGGCTGGAAAGCGGGAATCCAGAGCCAGAACAAATATCTGGATTCCCATTTTCATGGGAATGACATAAAGAAAGATTATGCCCCTGGTAAATTCGACCTAATCCAGCTTGCCAGACTGTGTCAACAGGCCGAAAATGAATTCACCGGCGCGCGCTGCGGACTTCTTGACCAGATTTCCAGTTTGTTTGGCGCTGAGCAGGCGCTGATCTTTACTGATTTCAGGTCGCTGACGATAGCCACGGAAAAAATTGGGACAGAGATGTGTTTTCTTCTGGCAAACACTGGTGTCAAACACAATCTTGTTGAATCGGCCTATAACGAGCGACGGGAGTCATGTGAGAAAGCTGCGTTATATTTTGCGTCCGTGCTGAATCATCCGGTCAAGGCCCTGCGCGACGTCTCGCCGGCGGAATTGAAAAAACATTCCGCTGGACTTGATCCGCTCATTTTCAAAAGGGCGGCGCATATCATCGGCGAAAACGAGCGTGTCCTGAAGGCCCGTAAATTTTTGCAAACCGGCGATATGAAAAACTTTGGCAAGCTCATGTTTGAATCGCATGAAAGCTCGCGGGTCAATTTTATGAATTCATGCGAAGAACTTGATTTTATCGTGGAGACCGCCTCCGGTTTGAAGGAAGTTCTCGGCGCGCGGCTCTCCGGCGGCGGGTTCGGCGGAAGCGCCGTGTTGCTTATCAATCCAAAAAACGCGGCGGAAATCGGCGGAAAGATTTCATCCGCGTATGCCAAGCGCTTTGGCGCCGCCTGCCAGGTGCGCGTCGTCCAGCCATCGGCCGGCGCGCAACTCCTGAATAATGAATGATCCGGATATCATTGCCGCTCTCAAGCAGGGCCAAGCCTCTGCAATTGATGAAATAATCCATATTTACGGCGACCGGCTACTGCGTTCCGCGTTTTTCCTGTGCGGCAATCAGACGGAAGCGCAGGATTTAGTACAGGACACCCTGATTCAGGTCCTGCAATCCATTCAAACCTTCCGCGGGGAATCATCGCTGTATGCGTGGATGCATGGAATATTGCTTAACCTGAGCCGCCGCCTGCGCCGGCAGAATCGCTTGGAATATAATAACGATTTGCCGAATCAGATGGAAGCGCCCCGCCCCGCTGAAACAGAACGCCTGGATTTAAAAACGGCTTCATCCGCAATGCGCAAGGCCTTGCAGGCCCTTTCGCCGCCGCACCGTGAAATTATCGTTTTACGCTATTTTGAAGCCATGAAGATTGAAGAAATTGCGCGGCATTTGCGCATATCCAAGGGCACCGCCAAATCGCGCCTGCACTATGCCACGCAATGCTTGCGCAATTTAATGCCGGCAAATTTGAACCTTTTTCGTTCCTGAAGCAACATATATACGGAGAAAATCATGCAATGCGCTAAATGCCAGGATCAATTATATGAATATTTTGACGGGACATTGACGCCTTCCCAGCGCGAGTCAATCCGGGAGCATCTGGCGCAATGTCCGGCTTGTTTTTCAGCTTTTGAACAGGAACGGCAATTTTCAAAGTCTATGATTGGCCTGCTTGAACAGCAATCGCGGGATTTGCGCCTTGCGCCACAAATCCGCGAGAATGTGCTAGCACGACTGCAGGAGCTGAAGCAAGAGAATCAAATTTCCGAAAGTCGCCGGCGTTTCTTGACGTATAGTTTCAAAAAGGTAGGGACGGGCAGCCTGTCCGTCCGTCCGAATGGCAAGACGCGGCGCAACAGGCTGTTGCGCCCTACCAGGATATCCATCTTCGGCCGTCTGCCTCAGGAAATTCTGAAAATTGCGGCGGGGATTGCAATCCTGCTGGCCGGCTTTTATGGCGGAAATATCTTGTGGAAAAAAAGGGCGACCGATATCAGGACAAGATTGGAAAGAGAAACCGATTGGCATTATATCATGGTTTCCTCGCGCACCTGTTACTTTTTAAACCAGCCGGAATTACAACTCATGCATGGAGGAAAATATCATGAAAATTAATGAATTAGCCATTGAGGATGGGGCGACTTTTTCTTGTTTCCGAGAGGTAGGGCGAACCCTTCCGCCTTCGCGGCTCCGCCCCCCCGCCAACGTATTCCGAGCATTGCGGGCAGGCACAGGGGC
>Ga0074199_1000343_pt1 | contig 82323 bp, 64 predicted proteins | sample EPASupsiteSAE347_FD_64528 | JGI IMG/M metagenome (GOLD analysis project Ga0074199, IMG submission 64528) | Bioremediated contaminated groundwater from EPA Superfund site, New Mexico - Sample SAE3-47 | ecosystem: Environmental > Aquatic > Deep subsurface > Groundwater > Contaminated ... | reverse complement strand
ATGCCGCAATAGTGTTTGTGTTGCTGGGTGTAGAATCTCATAAAGGTTTCCTCCTTGGGTTAAAGTGTGTTCCTCCAAAATGCATTTTATCATGCCTTGGGAGGAGGCCTTAATGAGTATCAAGATCAATACAGCCGATCGCTTACGCTCCGGGTGATTTCGTCGTTATGCTGACAGGAATATTATGGAACTCTTAGCTTTAATAATCGGTATCATCGGGTTGGTCCCTGTTGCATATTTCGTATATTCCCATGCAATCCGAAAAAGTCACAAAATCGACGTAAACATTGGAAATGTTAGCTTAGCTAAAGTAATTTCACCAAATTCCAATCACAACAAAAAACTGGCTTTGGTTACTTACGGCGTGACAATCGTTAATTCAGGTCCCGAGCCAGTCACACCGAAAGATATTTTTCTTAGCTACCGATTTGGAAATGTGCTTGAAGCAAGTCAGGAAGCAGTCCCAACGGGAACGGTTCATGGGAAAGAGTCGGTGGTCATGGCAAATGCAACAGATCGTATAATTATTGCTTGGAATAATCTGCGTGATTCTTTACTTCAACGTCGTGTTCTGCAGCAAGGGGAAACTATTACTGGTAGCGCCGTCTTTTTTCTCGACGTACCAGTTGAGCAATATCTCAAGGTGACAGACTTCATGTTGCACGTTCGCGATTATTCCGGGCAGCATAGCAAGCACAAGCTTCCAACAGGACCTGGTTGGCATCAGGGGATAGAAAAAGGCTTAGTACTTGTTGATGCACCAGTTCGTGAGATTGGTGGCATTCTAAGTTGGGAAGGAATCGTCATCGGCGTTGAATTATAAAGCATAACAAAAGCAATACAGCCGATCGCAAGGCTCACGCCTTGCTCCGGCTGATTTCGTCGTTAGCCCATACATAAAGATGAGACCAATGGATTTAACTGGATATAAAATATTCGACATATACGGAATTAAAAATATCACTCTTAGTGGCAACTTTGATTCTGAGTCCCTTGCGCAGAGATTAATTGATGAGTGGGTTCCATATATTGATTGCGGGAGAAAATGCTCTAAATCGGATTATTGCAAATACACAAAACCTAATCCTTACCATCCTGACACGTTAACTGATGTGAAATGTGGTATTGGCGTTGACACCTTAAAAAATTTTACAAAAAGCACCTTCATCATCCTTGAAAAATTACCACCTGAACATATTGAAAAGTACCTTGATGGTGCATTTTACCTAACCCAGTTCGTCATTTCCTCAGAGGCTACAGTTGGTACCTGTATCAATAAATATACGATAGAATGGTACAATACTTACGCGCCCGCTGTCTTTGGCCATGTTACAAAATTACGTGATCATTTAAATAAGCTCGGTGGTGTTTTTCAGTATATACCTGAATTTAGGTCAGCAAATGGGGTACTTTTTGTAGAAGGTTGGAGTGAAAAAGAATTTTTTGAAAAATTAAAAGAATCTCATATAGCTTGGTTTCTTCATCTAAATATAGAGGTTTATGATGGTAGTGGAAATCGCAGACCAAAGCGGATTCAAATGCTTTTAGATAATTATGTAAAACTGGGATACAAAATATATATCCAAGGTGATGCAGATGGAAAACATTCTGAAATATTCAATGAATTAGTCAAGAAGGGATCTGTAGCCGAAGATTGTACTTTTGTTTTTAAATACGATTTTGAATCATCAATCCCATTGAATATGCTTCTGCAAGCTCTTCATGATCTAGATGAAATACCTGAAGTTAAAATTGACGATTTCATCAATAAGCTATCTCCACTCGATTGCTCCGTAGTAAAAAAAATAAAAGAAGTTTTCGGGATAGATTTGAATCCATTAAAAATCGATATCGCATTACTTATAGCGGAAAAGCTTAATGATCCATGGTCGGCATGGTGGCAAGATGAGAATTTTATGCAAACAGAACTTGGTAAATTTATACGTTTTGTCCAAAATATTATCTAAAACAAGGGCTAACAAAGGCAATGCACCCGATCGCTACGCTCCGGGTGATTTATTCGTTATGAAAGAAATGGGGACGGTTCTATTTTATGGATAATTTATTTTCAGCTGACGAATGATAATAAATAGAACCGTCCCCTCATTTCTAATAACCGCCTGCAACAGAAACTAAGTAGGGGGTATGCTTGTCAAGATTTCATCGGACATTGACCGGGCAATGCGCTCCAATGAAGTTCTTGCGCGGTTAAACCTGCTTTATGTCCTGCCCGCCGGAGGCCGCAGCCTTTTCCGGCATGGCTGCAAAAAATCTTGAGTGTAAGTTCCTGCCATGATAATACACGGCAACTGACGAGAGGTTTGCCGAAATTTGAAGATTGCCACTTACAATGTCAATTCCATCCGTTCCCGCCTGCATATTGTTTTGCCCTGGCTGCAAAATAACAGTCCCGACATTTTCTGCATGCAGGAGACGAAAGTGGAGGACGCCGGGTTTCCGGTCGCGGACTTTGAAGCTCTGGGGTATGTCGTAACCTTCCGCGGCGGTAAACAGTACAATGGCGTGGCGATTGCCTCCCGGAAAAAACCGCGGAAAGCGGCTTTCGGGCTTCCTGAGGAGCCGGCTGATCCCGACCGTCTGGTCATGGCGCAATTTGACGATTGGATCATTTTAAACGCCTATGTGCCGCAGGGGCAGGATGTTGACAAGCCGCAGTATGCTTACAAGCTGGCGTGGCTTCATCGCCTGAAAAAATATCTGCAAAAGAATTTCAAACCGGATCAAAAACTGATCCTGTGCGGCGATTTTAACGTTGCGCCGGAGCAAATCGATGTGCATGATCCCAAACGCATTCTGGGGCATGTTTCTTTTAATCCGGAAGTCTGGAAGGCCTATGAAGACCTTGTTTCCTGGGGCTTGACGGATGTTTTCCGCAGGCATCATCCCGACGAGCCGGGGCAGTACACTTTTTTTGATTATCGCGTCCGGGATTCCGTCGGCCGGAATCTGGGCTGGCGGGTCGATCATATTCTGGCGACAAAAACGCCGGCCGAAGAATCCGGCGGCTGCAGCATTGATCTGGCAACGCGTCTTGCCGAAAAGCCGTCCGATCACGCGGTCATTTACGCGGAGTGGAAAGGAAAATTCTGATGAGGAAGAAAGAAGACATTCAGCGCATTAACGAAGAAATTGCCGCGCGCTTCCGTAAAATTGAAGCCGACCTTTCGGCGGCCGAAACCGTTGCCGTGCTTTTTGAAATCCTGTTTGACGGGATTGAAAAGGAATTCAGCGTCCCCTTTGTCTGGTTGACGTTGATGGATCATGAAAACGCGGCGCCCCTGATTGAGGCGGTCAACGCGTCGGATATTTTAAAAAGCAGACTTTCCGTCGTTTCACCGGAACTGTTTGAGAAAATTCTGCCCGAAGGGATGAAACCAATCCTGGCCAATAAGGACTTGCCGCCTTTTTATAAGCTGATGCCGCCCAGCCGAAAGTATTTTGTCCGGTCGATGGCGGTTGTGCCTTTTGCGCTTAACGGTCAGGTGATCGGCGCCTGGAATAACGGCGATGCGGACGCAGGCCGTTATAAGGCGGATATGGATACGGCCCTGCTTTCATCTCTGGCCGGCAAACTATCCCAGCAACTGACGCAACTGGTCGCGGGTAAGAATGGCGTACCCGTTCGTGATGAAAATAATGAGCAGCCGGGAGGGATTCATGGTTGAACAATGGATTAAAGAAATAAAGAAGGAGTGTCCGCCGGACCTGCTGGGAATGATTCTGGTGCATAACGGCATTGTGCGGGCGACGTCTAAACAAGGCGAAGCTGTCGGGGGGATGAAGCTTTCTTATGATCAGGCCGCGCTGGACAATGCCGTGCGCCGGTTCAAAAGCAGGGAAGGCATTGTGGACATCCGGGCCTGGATCAATCAAGGGACGCTGAAGCTCGGCGACGATATCATGTACGTCTGTGTGGCGGGAAGATTCCGCAAGGACGTCCTGCCGGTTTTTCAGGAGCTGATTACTTTGGTTAAGACCGAAATTGTTCATGAAGAAGAAATGTCATAAATTTTATCGCGCTTTCAGAAAGGATATTCATGCGGACAGCAGGGATTGACATCGGATCAATTACGGCCAAGGCGGCCATTGTAGAAGACGGGAAAATTCTCGGGACGAAAATTGTTTTTACCGGTTACAACGCGGAGGCGGCGGGTGACAAAGTATATGAGGAACTGCTTGCCGAAACCGGCCTGGCTGCGTCATCCGTTTCTAAAATCGTTTCCACGGGCTACGGCCGCAGTTCCGTCAAATTTGCCGATAAATCTTTTACGGAAATTATGGCGCATGCCGCCGGAGCGCATTTACTGGATCCGAAAATCCGCACGGTTATCGATATCGGCGGGCAGGACAGCAAAGCCGTGGCCATCGATGAAAACGGGAAGGTCCGAAATTTCGTGATGAACGACAAGTGCGCCGCGGGAACCGGCCGCTTTCTGGAAGTGATGGCGCGGGCGCTGGAAGTCAATCTTGACGACTTCGGCGCGATGTCGCTGCAATCGGGACAGCCTTCTAAAATCAGCAGTCTATGCACGGTATTTGCCGAGTCGGAAGTGATCTCGCTGATCGCCCGCGGTGAAAAAAGGCCCGACATTATCGCCGGCATTCATGAATCCATCGCCGCCCGGGTTTCCTCAATGCTCGCCCGTGTCGGGATATGCGAGCCGGTGATGATTACCGGCGGCGTTGCGCGCAATGCCGGCGTGGTGGACGCTCTGGAGAGAAAACTTGGCGTCAAAATCGCGGTGTCTCCTTATGCGCAGGTCAACGGCGCGATCGGCGCGGCCGTCCTGGCGGCATCTCTTTAATATTATTCATATTGTCATAAATGGAGAAATATTCATTAGGACATCCTCAGGCAATCTGCTATAGATTGCCTAAAGGTGTTTTCCGTTAACATAAGAAAAGGAGATTATAGTGCTTTCTGTCGGTGATCATATTGATGCTTATTGTCTGAAATGTAAGTTAGTTCTGTCCCATCTGATATTGTTCAAGGTGGATGGCGTGGTCAGCCGCGTAAAATGTAAAACCTGCGGCGCGGAACACAAATATCGAGGCACGGTACCGGCTGTGAAAAAGAAAGCCGCCCAGCGTGCTTCCGGCGCCGTCCGCGCTAAAAAGCCTGCAACGTCAAAAGCGACGGTTAATGAAGCTCCCCTGCAGTGGGACCTGAAAAGCCGCAATATGCCGCCGGAAACACCCGTACGGAATTATTTTATCAAAGATATTTTCAAAGCCAATCAGGTTATCAACCATCCGGTTTTCGGGATCGGTTTTGTCGAGAAAGTTGTTTCGGACAAAAGCATTTCCGTATTATTCAGCGATTCCGTGAGATTAATGGGGATGAACGTCGTGTCCTGAATCTGATTATAGCCACCTGACCAGTTGATAAGCTGCTATTCCACCCAGATAGGAAACAATCAGCGTCATAACGATGGTTGCATAAAACCATTTGCTGCTGGCCATTTCCTTGCGCAGCACGGCCATCGTGGCGACGCAGGGAATAAAAAGCATCATGACCACCAGAAAGGCCGCGGCGGATTCCGGGCTCATGACCGTCGGGAGCGTCTGAGCCAGTCCATCTCTACCCACGGCATAAAGAACACCCAGTGTCGCCACAACATTTTCTTTGGCAACAAGCCCCGTCAAAAGTGCGGTGATCATTTTCCAGTCCAGTCCCATTGGCGCGCCCAGCGGTCCGAGAAGTTTTCCCATGGAAGCCAGCCAGCTTTCCTCGACGGTGCCCGTCGGGAAATAAGATAAAAGCCAGATGACAAGCGAAACGCCAAGGATGACGGTTCCCGCCTTGCGGATGAAAGAAACGGTCCTTGACCAGATGACCATCAGAATCGTTCTTAAATCCGGGCGGTGATAAATCGGCAGTTCCATGATGAAAGGCGCGTCCTGTTTCCAAAGCGTTTTATTGACGAAAATGCCCGCGATGCCGAGCACGGCGATGTTCAGGGCGAGAATGCTCCAGGAGACGAAAGCCGCGTTTTCGCCGAAAATCGCGGCGGATACCAGCGTGAGGACGGCCAGCCGGGCCGTACAGGGAACAAACGGAATCAGCAGCAGCGTGATCATCCGGGCCTTGCGGGTTTCGATGATGCGGGCGCCCAGAACTGCGGGGACGTTGCAGCCGAATCCCAGACACATCGGAATAAAGCTTTTGCCGTGCAGACCGACCAGATGCATGATGCGGTCCATGACAAAGGCGGCGCGCGCCATATACCCGATATCTTCCAGCAGGGCCATGACGGCAAAAAAGATCAGCAGCACCGGCAAAAATGTCAATACGGAGCCGACCCCGCCGATGACGCCGTTGAGCAGCATTCCCTGAAGCCAGGCAGGCCAGCTCACCGTGTAAGGTGTGCAGAAGCCGGTGAATTGCTGAATCAAACCGGCCAGCCAGGTTTGCAGCGGCACGCCGACCGAGTAGGTGAGGAAAAAGACAAAGGCCATGACGGCCAGTAAGATCGGAATGCCGAAAACCGGACGCGTCAGAATATGATCAATCCGGTCCGTCAGGACGACCTCTCCCATTTTGAAGCGCGACATGGACGCGCGGGTGACTTTTTCAATCCAGTCATAACGGCCGTTGACCACGGCGTGCAGCGCGTCTTCATGCTGGCTCAAGAGCTCCTGAATGGTTTCCCATGCCGTCTGGCTGCCGCAGTTTTCAATCAGGGCGGAAGCTTCCGGATCGCCTTCCATGATTTTGACGGCCGTCCATTCGGCCGTATAGGGTTCGGGAACCAGCGGACGGACGGTCTGTAAAATCTGTCGATAAATCCGGAGATGATCCGTTGAGACTTCCGGCTGACTGGGCTGGATTTTAATGCCGCCCACGGCAAAAGCACAGACCTGATCCACCAGTTCTTTAATGCCGCTGTTCCGCTTGGCGATCATGGGGATAACGGGAATGGCCAGCTCGTCCTGCAGCGTTTTCGTGTTGATCTGAATACCCTGGCCGGAAGCGACGTCAATCATGTTGATGGCGGCGATGACCGGACGATTGAGCAGCAGCACTTCGGACAGCAGGTAAAGACTTCTTTCCAGCGCCGCGGCGTTCAGCACCAGAATGACCAGATCGGGCTTTTCCTGAATGATGAAATTACGGGCAACCCGCTCCTCTTCGGAAAACGCCGTCAGGCTGTATGTGCCGGGCAGATCGACAATCCGGATCAGAACATTATTCGCGCGGTGCTCCCCCTCTTTTTTTTCCACGGTTTTGCCCGGCCAGTTGCCGACATGCTGAGACAGGCCGGTCAGGATGTTGAAAATGGTGGATTTTCCGACGTTGGGCTGACCCATCAGCGCAACGGTGATTTCCTTTTCAATGGCAGGCCGGCAGACCTCGTCGGACGGATCGATTTTATAGACGGAAATCTTCGAGGCTTCTCCCCGCCCCAGCGCAATGCGCGTGTCGGAGACCTGCACGATGATCATGCCGCCGCTGACCTGAGCGATCCGGAATCTTGCGCCTTTGACAAGGCCCATGCCGGCCAGCCGGCTGGTCAGGTCGGAGCCGCCGTCAATGGCATGAATGATGCCCTGATCGCTTTCCCGCAAGTTGGTGATGATATCCGGAGGTGCCATATGTTTTAACTTTCCGGCGTCAGCCTGCCAGACTGACGCGATATTTTTTTAAAATCCGTTCCGGGCCGTAAGAACTTTTTGTTTTGCGTAAATTTTTGTTGCCCACATCTTCTTCCAGATTAAGGTAAGGATACCGGGACTGCAATTGCCGGGCCGTGTCGTTAAACATAAATTCATAAATGCCGTGATAGCTTTTGGAGGCTTTGGCAAAATGCAGACAAAACGTATCATCGTTGAGCGCCTCGCCGATGATAAATCCCGCCGGATCGCCGTTAATGTAGTATATTGTTCCCCACAGTGCAAGTTCTGAAAATTTCCGGAGGGCTTCCTCGCAGACCGCAAAATCGGTTTTGCCCGCGGCCACGACGGATTCATCCTGCCACCGGCGTAAAATCTTCAGGCTGTCTTCAAGCGTATCGGGGGACAGGGGCTGCCGTTCAGGACGGAATGCTCCGAGAAACTGGTTCAGGTGATTGCGGTGGCGCGTGTATTGTTTTCCGGCGAAAGATGCCATGTTCCGGGTCAGGTAAATATAATCCGATTCGCTGTCGTCGAATGATTTGCAAAATTCGTTTCCGGGGAAAAAAGACAGCCATTCCTCGGGAATCGGAAAGAAAAAATTACCGTCATGCAGCAGATTTCTGAGTGTGTCGGGAGAACAGGTCTGCGGGCTGGAAAGCGGTATGATGTAATTCTGGCCCTGACGGTTGTATGCGGAAATGAATGTGCCGCAGTCTTTCGTCAGGATCTGGTACCGGCTCACGTGACGGAACAGATAGACATTGGCAAAGGTGTAATCCGAGATATTTAAATGCATCTGTTGGAAGCGTTCGGAAAGAAACGGCCGGTGCGCGAGATCAATGGTTTCAATAATATCCATAAAAGAAGATGCTTTCAATCCTTTCAGGTTTCGCGTTTAAAGATTAAAAATATGATGGTGTTCACGAAGCCAAAGCCGCTGTGCTTTATAAGCCGGAATGACCTCCAACACCAGGTTCCAGAATTTTGAAGAATGATTCTTCTCCCGGATATGCATCAGTTCGTGCACGACCACATAATCAATCACCGCGGGCGGCGCCATGATTAGCCGGAAGCTGAATGATAGACGATTATCATGTGAGCAGGATCCCCATCGCTTCTCGGCGGAGGTTATCCGAACGCCGCCTGACGTCAGTTTAAGCATGTTCTTGTAAAAATCAACCCGTTCATGCAAATATTGCTCTGCTTTTTTCTTATACCAGGAAACAAAGTAGTGCTTTCTCATTTCCGTGTTTGCCGGGCTGTTCAGAAAAAAGCGGCTATTCCAGAAGATAACGCCTGCATTTTCCAGTGGTTCAAAATAGCATTCCAATGGATAGGCTTGGCCCAGGTAATAAAAGGCATCACCGGTTGCATAGGTTTTTTCTGTTTGCAGAACCTGAAGTTTGGCCTGCTTTCGCACCGTCCTGTCAATCCAGTTCTGTTTTTCTTCAACAAAGCGATTGATTTCCGCGGTCGGCGTAAAGTAGGGTGCGTGAATCGTAACTTCCGAGTTATTACCGATTTGCAGGGAAATCGTTTTCTTCCTTTTTCTGCTGCGCTTGAGTGAATATTTGATGTCCATAGTTCTTATGGCGCGGTATCTATCATATTGAGTCCGTAAAAGCGAGAGGGGACAGGGTAGGGGCGAAAAATCTTTCGCCCGTAAGGTTCGGAATGGGGCGAAAAATCTTTCGCCCCTGCTTTTCATCCGCCGGTTATTGTGGTAGTTGTGTCGGCAAATGTCTGGGAAGTGAAAGCCATGGAAAATAAAAACAAACGTCCCTGGGGTTACTATCAAATCTTATCCGATGCCTCGGATCATAAGGTGAAGCGGATTGTCGTCGAGCCGGGCGGCAGCCTGAGTCTTCAGCGCCACCGGCGACGGGCGGAGCACTGGTATGCAGTCGCGGGCGCCGGCAAAGCGATTATTGACGGCCGGGATTATTCCCTCGCCGCCGGATGCGCGGTTGACATACCGCAGGGCGCGACGCACCGTCTGGAGAATACGGCTGACGCGAATCTGGTCATTATCGAAGTCCAGACCGGGACGTACTTCGGCGAAGACGATATCGAGAGGCTGGAAGATAAGTACGGCAGGGTGTGAAGAATCGTTAAGCTGATTAAAACTTGAGCGGTTATTTTGATTCGTCCCGCTTTATGGTCTGCCTTTTACGGCTTTTGATACCGGATGCCTGCTTTCCGGCCGTTTGCGATTCGAGGCGACCAGATCCTTCTGATGCTGTTTTTTCAGCAAATCCCTTTCCACGTATATTTCCCGACCGGTTGACGGGTCGGTTCCCGTCCAGTACATGAGCGCCGACCAGGTGGAGGGCAGGGGCGTAAAAATCTGCACCTGCTGCGGCGTCGTACGCAGTTCGCGTGCGGCGAAGGCTTTCAATTCGAGCATGTCTTCTTCGGCGCACCCGGGATGAGCGGCGATAAAATAATAGGTCAGAAATTGCCTGAGTCCCGCTTCCGAATTCATCTTTTCGAAAAGGTTTTTAAAATTCACCAGGGTTTGTGACGATGGTTTCCCCATCAGGGCAAGAACGCGGGGGGAAGCATGCTCCGGCGCAATCTTCAACTGGCCGGAGATATGGTGTTTCACCAGCTCGCGCAGATAAGACGCGCCGTGTTTTTTGTCCGCCAGAAGCAAATCATGTCGGAGGCCGGAGGCGACAAAAACTTTTTTGATGCCGGGAATCCGGCGAAGGCTTTTGAGCAGATGAATCTGTTTGGCGTGATCGGGTTTGAGCGAGGCGCAGACCTGCGGGTAGAGGCATCTTTTGCCGGAGCAGGCGCCGTGAGCTTGTTTGCGCGGGCAGTCCATGCCGTACATATTGGCCGTTGCGCCGCCGACATCCGCAAGATACCCTTTAAAGTTCGGGAGAGCCGCTATCTTGCGGGCTTCGGACAGGATGGATTCTTCGCTGCGACTGATGATGGTCCGGCCTTCATGCAGAGCAATGGAGCAGAAGCGGCATTCCCCGAAGCAGCCCCGGTGCGTGGTGAGCGAAAATGAAATCGTGTCCATGGCGCGGATTTGGCCCTGCGCTTCGTAAAAAGGGTGGGGCCGACGATAAAAATCAAGCGCGTAAACCGCGTCCAGCTCGGCCGTTGACAGATGCGGCGGCGGCGGATGATGCACGAGGCAGCGGTTGCCGTGTCTCTGGAACAGGCCGTTTGCCGTGGCCGGGTCATTGTTGGCATGGAAAGTCTTAAACATCTCCGTGAACGCTTTTTTATCAGCGGCGGCCTTTTCGCAGGACGGCATTTCCAGATAATCCGGCGGCGGCTCCGGTTCAATGACGCAGGTTCCCCTGATGTGATTGATGCTTTCTCCCGCCGCAAGCCGGTTCGCGATCTCGACAATGGTCCGCTCCGCCATGCCGTAAACCAGGATGTCGGCGCGCGCGTCAAACAGGATTGAACGCCGGATCGCATCCGACCAGTAATCGTAATGCGCGATGCGGCGCAGGCTTGCTTCCACGCCTCCCAAAACCAGCGGTTTCGTGTTTTTGAAATATTGCCGGATGAGATTGGCGTAAGCGATGACGGCGCGGTCGGGACGGCGGTTGTTTTTGCCGCCGGGGGTCAAATCATCGTCGCGCCTTTTTTTCTTGATCGCTGTATAATTGGCCACCATCGAATCCATGCAGCCGCCGGTGACGCCCCAGAACAGGCGCGGCTCACCCAGCCGGGCAATATCCGTGGCGGTGTGAATGTCCGGCTGCGCGATCATGCCGACGCGAAAACCCGCGTGGGACAGAACCCGGCCGATAACGGCCGCGCCGATATGGGGGCTGTCGATGTAGGCGTCGCCCGTGACCAGAATCACGTCCAGCCGGTTCCAGGCTCTTTGTCTTAATTCTTCGGAAGTTGTGGGCAAAAACATTTACAGAATCCCGATCATGATCAGGCCCAGGATCAGGGTGATCAGAATGGCAATCAGGGAGAGCCTTCCCGACCATCTGTGCATGGCGCGCACGACCGGTTTGTTCGCGGCTTTCAAGGCATAGAAACCAAGAAACACCGTGATGCCGGTCAGGATAAACGCGGCCAATCCGGCCTGGTGATGGAGTCCCGCCAGATGAATGCCGTCAGAGGCCGCGACATTGGCAAGAGCCGCCGCCGCTCCGGCGACAAGCAGGCCATATCCGGTCCGGTTTAATGTCTTATGCCATTTGAGCCAGGAATTCTTTTTTCGCCCGAACATGGCGAAACCGACGCCCGCGCAGAGGCACAATGCGGCGGCGATCATCAGGGATATATGGGCAATGATCAGCATGGGGCGTCAACTTCTCTTTAGTTATTCCGACGAAGATCGGAATCCGGGAATTTCAAAATGTTCCGGACAGTGGCGCTCTTGACCCCTGCCGGTATGATGAGCATGGGACTTGTGTCGAATTCGTCAAGACTAGAGCGCCATTTCCATCAACTGATGGACGGCAAAACACTGGAGTGTGCTTTTCCGTTCACGGATGATTTCGCGGCAACGGCCGACCATGTCGTCGATTTCATCATCGAAGCGGTCCTGGTTGTGATGAAAAAGTCCCAGTTGTTTAACGTCGGCGTCCAGCGCCAGATTTACCGCCTGTTCAATCGTGGAATGTCCCCAGCCCCTTATTTTCGGGTATTCTTCATCCCGGTACTCGGCGTCATGAATCAGCAGATCGGCGTTCCGGCAGAATTCGCGATAGTCGTTATAATCAAGGCCTCCCTCATGCCGGAATCCGAGTTCGTTGTCGGTCAGAAAAACGAAGTTTTTACCGGCCTCCGAAAATTTAAAGCCGGTTCCCTGGTTGGGGTGGGAAAGCGCAATCGGTGTGATGGTCATATCGCCCAGTTGATAGGCGTTGTCGCAAATATCAGAGTAGTCGATACTGGCGTGAACATCGTCATAGTTGAGCGGGAAATAGGGGGCGGACATGACGCGCGCCAGCATTTCCCTGATGGAGTCCTGGGCGAACGCGCAGCCCCGGATGGTGATGTTGGTTTTGTGCCGGTAAAGCGGTTTGAAAAAAGGGAACCCCATAATGTGGTCCCAATGGGCGTGCGTCATCAGCAGTGTGAAATCATGCCGCTTGCCGGACAGAAGGGCGTTGCCCGCTTCGCGAATGCCTGAACCGGCGTCAACCAGCAAAATGTCATCGCGGTTGTTTCGGATTTCCAGGCAGGTCGTGTTGCCTCCGTAACGCAGATAATTTTTCCCTGAAACGGGTATGGATCCCCGGGCTCCCCAGCAGCGTATGATCATAAACCTTCCTTTGTCGGGTAATCATACAGAATATTAATATTTAATCAAGCATGATATGATAAAACAGATGAAGGCTTGCTATTGGCTCAAAGAAGATTATCTTAAACAAAAATACGATGATCACCAGGAGATGATTTATGAAAAGCATAAAAATAAAAGGCATGAGCTGTCAGCATTGCGTGATGGCGGCCAGCAAAGCGCTCAGCGCCGTGGACGGCATTAAAAATGTTCAGGTCGATCTGAAAACGGGTACGGCGACCTATGAGGAAACAAAACCGGTGGATGCGAAAGCGGTTGCCGCGGCGATAAAAAAGGCGGGATACGACATTGTCGAATAAAGTCATTGTTTCCGTGGGCGGCATGATGTGCGCGGCCTGTGTAAGGCGCGTGGAAAATGCGCTGAAAGACGTTGAGGGGGTTGTTGATGTCAGCGTCAACCTGGCCACGGCGCGCGCCACGGTTACCCATTCCTCGCGCTGGGCGGGGCTTCCGGCTCTGACCAGGGTCATCACGGAGCAGGGTTATGAATTTCTGGGCGAACTGACTGATTCCTTTAATGACCCGATGGAGAAAGCCCGCGAACGTGAGCTGAAAGAACTTACCCGGAAAGTCATTTCCGGCGCGATTTTGAGCGTGATCATTTTTCTGGGGTCCATGCAGCACTGGTTCGGCTTCCTGCATGTCATTCCCCGTCAGGCGATGCTGATTGCGATGTTTGTCTTAACCGCGCCCGCGGTATTCTGGGTCGGGAGCCGTTTCTTTGCGGGCGCGTACAAAGCCGCCATTCAGAAAACATCCGATATGAACACGCTGGTTGCCGTCGGCGCTTTTTCGGCCTATGCCTATTCCGCGTCGGCGACTTTTTTTCCACGTTTTTTTGAAAGCGCGGGTGTTGCGCCTCATGTTTATTATGACGGCGCCGCCATGATTATCACCCTGATTCTTCTGGGACGGCTTCTGGAAGCGCGGGCAAAAGGAAAGACCTCCATCGCGATAAAGCAACTCATGGGCCTCAGGCCGAAAGCCGCCCATGTGCTGCGGGATGGAAATGATGTTGAAGTCGCCGTGGAAGATTTGCAGGCAGGGGATGTTGTTCTGGTCAAGCCGGGGGAAAAAGTTCCTGTTGACGGCATGGTCTTAACCGGGCAATCGACGCTGGATGAATCCATGCTGACCGGCGAAAGCATGCCGGTTTCGAAAGAAGCCGGTCAGAAGGTCTTTGCCGCCACCATCAATAAGACGGGAAGCTTCACGATGCGCGCCACCGGCGTGGGCGCGGATACGATGCTGGCCCATATCATCAAAATGGTGGAAGAAGCGCAGGGCTCCAAGGCGCCGATTCAGCGCCTGGCGGACAGGGTGGCCTCCGTTTTTGTCCCGGTTGTCTTCGCCGTTGCTTTTGTGACGTTTGCCGCCTGGTATTTTCTGCCGACCGGAGGCCGGTTTGACATGGCCTTGATTAATTTTGTTTCGGTGCTGGTCATTGCGTGTCCCTGCGCGCTGGGTCTGGCCACGCCCACCGCCATCATGGTGGGCACGGGCGTGGGCGCGCAAAACGGCATCCTGATCAAAGGCGGCGAAGCGCTGGAGAAGATCCATAAGCTTTCCGTCATTGTGTTTGACAAAACCGGCACGCTGACACGCGGAGAACCGGAAGTAACCCATGTTGTCTGCGCCGCCGGATATACCGAACAGCAGGTCCTGGCTGCGGCTGCGGCACTGGAAAAAACATCGGAGCATCCGCTGGCGAAGGCCATTTTACAGCGGGCGGGGGCGGATCAAATCTCCACGGCGGGGGCGGAAAATTTTCTGGCGCTGTCCGGCATGGGCGCTCAGGCGGAAGTTGACGGCAAACTGTGTCTGATCGGCAACCGTTTATTGATGAATGAGCAGGGTGTTGCCGTTGACGTTCTGGAGGAAGAAGCAGCAAAGCTGGCCGCTGAAGGAAAGACCGTTGTCTATGTGGCGCGGGAGAAAAAAGTTATCGGTCTGATTGCCCTGGCGGATGTGCCGAAGGATTCCGCAAGGCAGGCCGTGGAAAGCCTGAAGCGCAGAGGTTTGAAAGTGGCGATGGTGACCGGCGACAACATCGGCACGGCAAAAAGCATCGCTTCGCAACTGGGCATTGAACGGGTCATGGCGGAGGTTTTGCCGGGCGGCAAGGCGGATGAAATTCGCAAGCTTAAGCAGGCAGGTGAAGTCGTGGCGATGGTGGGCGACGGTATCAACGACGCGCCGGCTCTGGCGGCAGCCGATGTGGGGATCGCCATCGGCGCGGGCGCGGATATAGCCATTGAAGCCGCCGACATTACCCTGATTCGCGATGATCTGATGGGTGTGCCGGAGGCGATTGCGCTTTCCGTCTCGACCATGAGAGTGATCAAACAAAACCTGTTCTGGGCGTTTATCTACAACATTATCGGCATTCCGATCGCCGCGGGCGTTCTGTATCCCTTTTTCAGCATCCGGCTCAATCCGGAATTTGCCGCCGCCGCCATGGCTTTCAGCTCCGTTTCGGTGGTGAGCAATTCGCTCAGGCTAAGAAGAGTTGCGAAGAAACGCATCAGCCCGGTTCATTGACGAAAGCCATTCTCCGCGACAATTATCTTGACCGGTATAGGAAAATGCTTTAGAGATTCCGCATGTTCAGACTATCCAGAATCGTTGCCGTCGATGGCTTGCATTTCCGTACGCAACAGGGTGTTCCATCGATAAATATCATTTTATGGCGACCTTGCGTATGTTTCCTGACAACATGAAAAAAATTCGTCTAGATAAGTTGCTCGTGGCACGCGGTTTTGCGCCGAATGTGCAAAAAGCGCAGGCGTTGATTCTGGCCCGGGCTGTAAAAGTCAATGATGTCTGTCTGGATAAGGCCGATACGCTGGTTCCGGGTGACGCCGAAATCCAAATGAAGGGCGCCGATAATCCCTATGTCAGCCGCGGCGGCTTGAAATTAAGAGGGGCGCTGGCGCACTTTGCGCTGGATGTGACGGGCCTGGCCGTTCTGGATGCCGGGGCGTCCACAGGCGGTTTCACCGATTGCCTGCTGCAGTCCGGCGCACGCAAGGTGTTTTCCGTCGATGTCGGCTACGGCCAGCTGGCCTGGAAACTGCGGGAAGATCCGCGCGTGGTCGTTATCGAACGCACCAATATCCGCCACTACGACGGCGCGGACCTGGACGAGAAACCGGCGCTGGCCGTCATTGACGTCTCCTTTATTTCGCTCAAAACCGTCATTCCCGCCGTGCTGCCGCTGATGATGGATTCCGCCCGGATCCTGGCTTTGATCAAACCGCAGTTTGAAGCGCACCGGGAGGAGGTCGGCAAAAACGGCGTGGTGGAAGATCCGGCGGTTCATGACCGCGTCGTGGAGGAAATCCGCCTGTTTTGCGAATCGAAAGATCTGATGGTGGAAGGAACCTGCGTCTCCTCTCTTTTGGGACCGGCAGGCAACAAAGAATTTTTTATCCTGGCGCGGAAAGTGACCTGAATGGAAATCAAACTGGCCAAAACAGCCGGGTTCTGCATGGGTGTGCGCCGGGCGGTGGATAAGGTTCTGGACGTTGCCCAGCATGAAACGGGCAGGCGAATCTATACCTACGGCCCCCTGATCCACAATCCGCAAACGATTGAACTCCTGAAAAGCCGCGGCATTACGGCCATCAGCAATATGAATGAAATTCCGGACCGGGAAAAGGCTGTCTTGATTATCCGGGCGCACGGCATTGCGCCGGACGAGAGAAGAAAAATCAAGGAAAGCGGCGTTAAAATCATCGACGCGACCTGTCCGAAGGTTGCCCATGTGCAGGCTATCATCAAAAAGCATGCGGCGCTGGACTATACGGTCGTTATCGCCGGAGACCGCAAACATCCCGAAGTGGACGGCCTGTGGGGTTATACCCGGGGCCGGGGCATTATCGTATCGACCCCGGAAGATGCGGAAAAGTTGCCTCCGATGGAAAAAGTCTGCATCGTGGCCCAGACCACTCAGGATACGGGTGATTACGACCGTATCGTCAAGAAAATCCGGGAAAAAAGTCCGCAGGCCGTTGTCTTTAATACGATTTGTTCCTCCACGGAAAGAAGGCAGGAGGAAATTATCTCCCTGGCCGGGGAAATGGACGCACTTTTTGTCGTCGGCGGAAAAAACAGCGCCAATACCTGCCGTCTGGCCGATTTGGCCAAAAAACAAAACACGCCGACATTCCATATCGAAACGGCCGAAGAAATAAAAGCGACGGACCTGACGCCTTACAAGAGCATCGGCGTTTCCGCCGGAGCTTCCACGCCAAACTGGATCATCGATCAGGTCATTGATAATATTGCGGAAGCGGACATCAGCCCGCCTCCCAAAATGGGCTTTGTCCTTAAACTGTGGATATGGACGGTCAAAACGGAATTGTATTCCGCGATGGGCGCCGGATGTCTGGCGCTTGCGGGCATGCTGCTGCAAGGCATCCCTGTCCGCATGACGCACATTGCCGTCGCGTCGCTTTTTGTTTACGCGATGCATGTGCTCAACCGGCTGATGAGCGGCAGGGAATCGGGGCTGATCGGTTCTTTCCGCGAAAAATCCTATTTGAAAAACGAAAAATATTATCGTCTGGCGGCCGGTGTTTCGCTGATGTCTGCTTTGGTTCTATCGCTTGCGCACAGCATGTCTTCCTTCTTATTTATGTTTTTCATATCGTTGGCCGGTGGCTTGTATAATATGAAAATTTTGTCCGGACGCCGGCGGTTTCAGCGGTTAAAAGACATTCCCGGCTCAAAAAACTTTTTTACGGCCGTGGCCTGGGGCATGGTAACGGCCGTTTTCCCCGCTTTGCAGAGCGGTCAGCATGGCGGCGCCGGCATGGCGGTTGCCTTCTTCTTCACTTTCACCCTGGTTTTTATTCGTTCGGCGATGTCGGATATCATGGATATGCAAAGCGACAAACTCCTGGGGCGGGAAACCATCCCCGTACTCATCGGCAAAGAAAAGACACAGATCCTGTTAAAAATAATCATTTTGATATTATTGATTATTTTGATAATTTCCGGGCCTGTCGGCTGGAGTTCAACCTTAAGCATTTTCCTGATTTTGTGCCCATTATATATATGGATTTGTTTCCGGCTTTGTGATAGAAAAACCGGGCTTTCGGGGGCGGCCGTGGAAGGACTTCTGGAAACGAGCTATATCATTGCGGGTTTGGCTGTTTTCTGCTGGCTGGCTTTTGCCTGAGCAAACCATGCAAAGCAACTGATTAAGGAGTAAAGATATGAAAAAGTATTTCACCGGATTTTTCCTGGTCATTGCCGCCTTGAGCCTCATCGCCTGCGGCGGGTTGCGTTTCTCTCAATTGGATCCCGCGGCCCAAAATTTTCATCCCAAGCGGATTGCCGTTCTTCCGGCGGATGTCGGAACGTATGAAGAAGCACGTAATCATATGGACCAGATTGTTCCCGGCGTACTGATGGAAAAGAAATGGTTTTCCGATATTACCGACACGGCCAGCCTGAATCGCCAGATTCAGGCCAACGAAGAATTGCGTAAAAGCATGACGGACTATCTGTCCAAGTTTCAAACCCTGAATTACTCAGACCCCGCTCTGAGCAAAAAAATCGGGGAGTTGACCCATACGGACGCTTTTTTGCTGGTTGCGGTTGATTACTGGAATTATACCGTGGAAAAAGACAAGAAACTGGCCAAAGTCAGCATCGGTTTAAAACTGATCGATGCGGAGACCGGAAAGATCATGTGGAAAGCGGGCCACGATCTGAAAAGAAGCTACATGCTGATCAAGCCGGAACTATCCGATGTTGCCCGCTCGGTCGTCAAGGATATGGTGGAAATGATGCCGCATTGATCCCCCGGGAGATCGACCGGAAACGCAATGTAATAACATGGGAGATTATTGATTATGAAAGAACAGGTGCAGAAAGCGATAGATAAAGTTCGGCCCGGCCTGCAGGCGGACGGTGGCGATGTGGAACTGGTGGACGTTTCCGCGGACGGCGTGGTCAAGGTTAAACTGACCGGCGCCTGTCGCGGTTGCCCGATGTCGCAGATGACGTTGAAAATGGGCATTGAAAAGATCATTAAACAGCAAGTGCCTTCCATTAAAGAAGTTGTGTCTGTTTAAGCGCCGGCTGGAGTCGGCAAACGCGAAAAATTTTTATTTAAAGGAGATTTAAGGAACATGGCATATGTGATTACGGATGAATGCATTGCTTGCGGCTCATGCGAGGACGAATGTCCGGTGGAAGCGATTTCCGAAGGCGAAGATAAGTACGTGATTGATTCCAAATTATGCACGGATTGCGGCGCTTGCTGCGAACAGTGTCCGGTGGAAGCGATTGTTCCCGGAGAAGAGAAATAATCATTTTAACAGGACCTCAACGTTGGGGGGAATATTCGTCCTGACCGGCGGATGTTTCCCCTGCTTTTTTTTGTTCCGTGACTTCGGGAGAACCGCCCATGAATAAATTCATTACGTTTGAAGGCGTTGAAGGCTCCGGCAAATCCACGCAGATGAGGCTTCTGGGCGGGTATCTGGTTGAGAAAAACATCCCCGTTCTGCTGACGCAGGAACCGTCGGGAACGCCGATCGGCCGTAAAATAGGCGATATCCTTTTCAATCGCGGCCATCAGGCCATGTGTCCGGAGACGGAACTCCTGCTGTTTTGCGCGGCGCGCGCGCAGCACGTGAGAGAAGTCGTCCGGCCTGCGCTCCGCGACGGGAAATATGTCCTGTGCGACCGGTTTTCCGACGCGACATTCGCTTACCAGTCGGCGGGCCGCGGGCTTGATCCCGATTTCATCAAAACGGTTAACGACTATTGCGCGCTGCAGTTAAAGCCGGCCTTAACCTTGCTTTTTGACTTACCGGTGGAGGCCGGACTGCAAAGAGCCGGGCGGCGTGATGCGAAGCTGAAGGATCCTTCGTCCGCCGACCGCTTCGAAAAAGAAAAGCTGGATTTTCACAACCGGGTGCGGCAGGGTTATCTGAACCTGTGCTCGGCGGAACCTGAACGTTTTCGAGTCATTGATGCTTCGCGGACGGTGGACATGATTGCCCTGGATGTCCGCAGGCTTTTGCTGGAGTTCATCAACAGTCAGAACTGACTTTCCGGATGGATTTTCCCATGTCTTTTAAGAAAATTTACGGTCATTGCAAACAAATCGGCATGCTGCAAAAAGCGATGGCGCAACAGCGGGTGGGGCACTCTTATGTTTTCAGCGGGCTTGACGCCATCGGCAAAAAAACACTGGCGCTGGCATTTGCCCAGGCGCTCAACTGCGAGAACGCAGCCGAACGAAATGATGCCTGCGGAAACTGTTCATCCTGCCGGAAAATAATGCATGGCAACCACCCGGACATTCATATACTGGAAACACAGGCGCAATTTATCCGCATTGACGCCATTCGCGGCATTCAGGATCAGATGACTTTTAAGCCTCTGGAAGGACGCAGGCGCATCTTCGTTATTGATGACGCGGATAAAATGCGTGAAGAGGCGGCCAACGCCCTTTTAAAAACACTGGAAGAGCCGTCAGCCGACAATATCATCATCCTGGTGACCGCCCGTCCTTACTGGCTGCCGCAAACGATTCTCTCCCGCTGCCGACATGTGCGGTTCAACCCGCTGACCGCCGAAACCGTTGCACGGTTTTTAACCGAAAAAAAGCAAATGGATCCTTCCCGGGCCCTGCTTTTGGCCTCCCTTTCCGGCGGTTCCATCGGGCAGGCGCTCGAACTGGACTCGGAAGATATGATTGCTTTTCGCGCCCAACTGAGCCGCCTGCTGGCCGCCGCAGGCCAGGGCGATCCGATGGGTTTGCTGCTTTTGGCGTCTTTTCTCGGCCAGGACAAAAAGGAAATCAAACAGGGGCTGAAAATTCTCAATACCTATTTCCGCGACGCGCTGGTTTATAAGGAAACCGCCAACGCCAAAATGATCATCAATGCGGATGACCTGCCTTCCATCGCGGCCATGGCCGGACGTTTACAGGGCGGGCAGATTCTGCAAAATATCGCCCTGGTGGAGAAATCGAATGAAACCATCGAAATGAATGTGAACAAATCATTGACATTAGAGGCGATGGCCTTTAAGCTTCATCTGTAAAAATAATGAAAAAGCAGGGCTAAAAAGTGTTGACGAATATCATTGGTGTAAAATTTAAAAAAGAGGGCAGAATTTACAATTTTAACGCGTGCGATCTGATCCTGCACAAAGATGATCAGGTCCTGATCGATACGGAGAACGGCATCGCTCTGGGAACGATCGTCACGGATGTTCGCCGCTGCGAGCCTTCCGAACTGCCCCCCAATCTGAAAAGTATTCTCCGCAAGGTCACCGCGGATGATTTGCGCGTCCGCGAAGAACTTGCCATGCTCGAAGAAGAAGCCAGAAAGTATTGTATGGGAAAAATTTCCGAAAAAAACCTGGCCATGAAATTGATTACGGTGGAGTGCCTCTTCGATAAAAGTAAAATGATCTTCTACTTTACCGCGGAGGCCCGGGTGGATTTCCGTGAACTGGTCAAAGACCTGGTTACTAAATTTAAAACGCGCATTGAACTCAAGCAAATCGGCGCGCGTCAGGAAGCGAGGATTATCAAGGGGATCGCGGTTTGCGGCCGGACGGTCTGCTGTGCGGGCATCCTGCAAAACCTGGATCGCGTTACCGTTAAGATGGCCAAAGAACAAAGCATGTCGCTCAATCCGGAAAAAATATCCGGTTTATGCGGAAGACTGATGTGCTGCCTTTCCTTTGAGCATGAAGGATACGCCGACGTCAAAAGGTGCGCCCGGGAAGCGGCAAAAGCCGAAGCCGCCCAGGAGGCCCAGGAGGGGAGCGAACCGCCGCCGCCGGTGAAACATAAAATAACCAGTCCCCGGGAAACGAACAAAAAACACAAAGAGTCGTAAGGAGCCGCAAATTACCATGTCCAAACCGTTTTATATCACAACGCCCATTTATTACGTCAACGCCTCGCCGCATATCGGGCACGCTTATACCACCATTGTTGCCGATGTTCTGGCCCGCTACGCCCGCATGGCGGGACGGGAAACCTTTTTTGTCACCGGCACGGACGAGCATGGCGACAAGATTGCCGAAGCCGCGCAAAAGGCGGGCATTACGCCGAAAGAGTACGCCGATTCCATCAGCGCGCAGTTCCGCAATCTGTGGCCCGAACTGGCCATTACCAACGATTACTTCATCCGGACAACCGATGAGAATCACATGGATACCGTCCGATCCATTTTGCAGAAAGTTTACGACGCCGGTGATATTTATTTCGGCGCTTATGAAGGTTTTTACTGCGTCGGCTGCGAACGTTTCTATATGGAAAAGGAACTGGTGGACGGTAAGTGTCCCGACCATCAGACCGAACCGGAACACCGCAAGGAAAGCAATTACTTTTTCCGCATGAGCAAATATCAGGACTGGCTGATCCGGCATATCCAGGAGAATCCTGATTTCATACGGCCGGAGCGGTATCGCAATGAAGTGCTGGCGTTCCTGCGCGAACCGCTGGAAGACCTTTGCATCTCCCGTCCCAAGACGCGTCTGACGTGGGGTATCACGCTGCCGTTCGATGAAAAATACGTTACCTATGTCTGGTTTGACGCCTTGATTAATTACGTGACGGCGGTCGGTTATCCCGACTCGGAAAATTTTAAAAAATTCTGGCCCGAAGCCCAGCACCTGATCGCCAAGGACATTTTAAAGCCGCACGGCATTTACTGGCCGACCATGCTGAAAGCCGCGGGCATTGAGCCTTATCAGCATCTCAATGTTCACGGTTACTGGAATTCGGACCAGAGCAAGATGTCCAAAAGCCTGGGCAATGTCGTCCGGCCGCTGGATTTAAAGGATAAATACGGGTTGGATGCTTTCCGCTATTTTCTGCTTAGAGACATGGTGTTCGGTCTGGATTCCAACTTCTCGGAAGAGGCGTTTGTCGCGCGTCTCAATTCCGATCTGGCCAACGACCTGGGCAATCTGCTCAGCCGCACCGTCACGATGGCCATTAAATATTGCGACGGGAAGGTTCCTGCGCGGCCCGCGTCCGGTCAGGAAACCGCTTTGCAGGCGATCGCGCTTGAAACGGCGGCCGATGTGGAAGCTTCTTTTGCCGACATGTCGCTCCATAAAGCGCTGATGGCCATCTGGGAACTGGTCAGCGCCGCCAATAAATACATCGTGGAAAACGAACCCTGGTCTCTGGCCAAAGATCCGGCCAATCAGGCGAAGCTCGTGGCCATCATGTACCGTCTGCTGGAAGCGCTGCGCGCCATTGCCATTTTAGTGTCTCCGTTCATGCCGCAGGCGGCGGAAAAAATATTGCAACAGATAGGAATTGATATGAAAGAAAAATGGAATATGGACGTGATTCGCAATCAGGAACCTCTGCCTGAAGGCGCCGCCCTGATCCGCGGCGAGTCGCTCTTTCCGCGTGTGAGCGCCGAAAAAGAAGCGCCGCCTCCCCCCGGGAAAGCGGCTATTGAACTCAAGCCGGAAATTGAATATGACGAGTTCGCCAAAGTGGATTTGCGCGCGGCAAAAATTCTGGCGGCTGAGCCGGTTCCCAAGTCCAGCAAACTGGTCAGGCTCCGGATCGACATTGGAGAAGAGCGGACCATTGTTGCGGGCATCGGCAAGGATTACAAGCCGGAAGACCTGGTCGGGAAATCCATCATCGTTGTGGCCAATCTGAAACCGGCGAAACTCATGGGCGTGGAATCACACGGCATGCTCCTGGCAACGGACGGCATCGACGGGCTGACGCTGATCGGATTCGACCGGGAGCCGAAGACGGGCGCCAAGGTTCGTTAACAGTAAGCACGGGAAACAAAAAAAGCGGCTGTCCCCCGAAAAGAGACAGCCGCTTTTTTCATGGATTATTCCTTTAAAAGCTTTTCAATTTCCGGCTGAATAAATCCGGGCACGACCTGACCTTTAATATAGAAAAGCGGCGTTCCGCGGATGCCGATTTTCGCGGCAGCCTCCTGGTGAGCTTTCATCATATCTTCGGTTTCTTTCTCGCTGCAAAGATTGAGTTGCGCGTTTGCGTCAAGCTTTCCGCCCAAAGCATCATTGTAGGCCTGTGCCTTGTCTTTCGAGCATAAAATGTGGCGGATTTTCTTTGCCGAATCCTCACTCAGCGGATGGAAGAAGACATGCAGGGTAATATCTTTCATCCGTTCTTTGAAAAAGTTGAAGGATAGCCGGCAATAATGGCAATTCGGATCAATAAATTCCACGACGGACGTTTTTCCATTGCCGATTTTGAGAGCTTTATCCAGGCTCAGAGAGGCCAGCTTGGCGACCATTTTTTTTGCATTGCTTTCCTGAGTCAGATTTTTTTTGTCTTTGGAAAAGATACTTCCCGCAAAAATAAAATCGCCTTCCGGAAGATAATAAATAATCTGTCCGCCGTCATAGACTTCATAGACGCCTTTAACGGGCGTCGTCGCAAAGGTTTCGTACTTATGCTGGGGGAAGCTTTTTTTGAACTGTTCTTCCGGCGACAACTTTTGCGCGGATGAACATCCCGGAAATAAAAAAAGAACCATGACAACAGCGACCATTAATTTTTTCATGTGCATACTCCTTCGAGAAAAAGATGGTGAAGTATAGAGTCAGTAAGGCGCCGTGTCAATCGATAATTAAGACAATTATTGAATGATGGCTGCGCCCCGCGGAGTGCCCGCCGTGGAAAAAACGCTATGCGCGCGCTAACTCTTTTGATATGGCATTGCCGGTGAACAAAGGGGACAGCATGAGTCAGGGTATATACATCATTGGAGCCGATACGGACGTCGGTAAGACCGTCGTTGCCGCGGGGTTGATGCACCTGCTTTTGAAAAACGGCTTCCGGGCCGCTTATTTCAAGCCGGTGGCCAGCGGCGAAGTAGTATGCGGGGGCGCTAAGATTTCCGCCGACGCGGCTTTTGTCCGCGCTGTTTCCGGTTTTGCCGAACAGCCCGACATCATCACGCCTTTTTCCTTTGCGGATGCCGTTGCGCCGCATCTGGCCGCGCGATTGGCCTGCCGCCGCATCGATCCGGCCGTTATTCATAAAGCCTTAAGTGATTTGAAGAACCGCTATGATGTGATTATCGCGGAAGGCGCGGGAGGCCTGGCTGTGCCGTTTGGCGACGAAGGAACCATGCAGTCGGATGTGATCCGCGAGTCGGGTTTCCCCTGTCTGCTGGTTGCGCGCGCGGGGCTGGGGACGATCAATCATACGCTGCTGACGCTCGGCTATGCAAAAAGCGCCGGTCTGCGGATAGGCGGCATCCTTATCAACCGCGCAGGCGAGAGTCTTGTTGAACGGGACAACATTGCGATGATCAAAAAGCTCTCCGGCATCGGGGCCGTTTTTACGCTGCCTGTGATTACGGCGGTGGACGCTGAAAAATTGCAGCCGGGGCGGATCCGGGAAGTCTTTGAACAGGAGATTAACATCGACGATATCCTTGCTTTGATGGACATAATTTAAATGAAGACCAGGACGATGTTTGACGAAAAGCTTCGACAAATTCAGGAAGCGGGCCTTTACCGGCGCATGAAATATCTGCAATCGCCACAGGGCGCGCATGTGCGCATGGCGGGCGAGGATATCCTGATGATGTCTTCCAACAGCTATCTTGGCTTGTGTTCGGATGAAAGGCTGAAGCAGGCTGCCCGGGATGCGATTGAGCAATTCGGGACGGGGTCCGGCGGTTCGCGCCTGACCACCGGAAGTTATGCGATTCACAAAAAACTGGAAGAGGAAATCGCCGCTTTCAAAGGAACCGAAGCGGCGCTGATTTTTAATACCGGCTATATGGCCAACGTTGGCGTTATTTCGGCAATTGCCGATAAAAGCTGGGTGATCTTTTCCGACCGTCTCAACCACGCCAGCATCATCGACGGCTGCCGGCTTTCCGGCGCCGAAATCGTCGTCTATGAACATGGCGACCCGGCGGATCTGGAGAGCAAAGTCGGCAAATACCGCGGCAGACGCGGTCTGCTGGTGACAGACGGACTGTTCAGTGTCGATGGCGATATTGCTCCTCTACCCGCGCTTGCGGATATCGCGCGGCGGCATCAACTGCTGCTGATGGTCGATGACGCGCATGCCACGGGTGTCCTGGGGGAAAACGGCGGCGGCACGGCGGATTATTTCGGCATGACCTGCGGCATTGATGCCATGATGGGAACGTTCAGCAAGGCCCTGGCCGGCGAGGGCGGCTTTGTGGCGGGATCGCAAAGTCTGATTGATTACCTGGTCAATCGGGCGCGCAGTTTTATTTTTTCAACCGCTTTGTCTCCGGCTACGATTGCCGTCTCCCTCGAGGCGCTGAAGATTGTGCGGACGGACTCTCAGCCGCGAACGACGCTGCTGAACAATGCCCGCTGGTTTCGGGAACAGCTCCGCGACGCCGGATTTTCCGTGCCGGATTTTCCGACGCAAATCCTCTCCGTTGTTTTGGGACCTCCCGACGTGGCGGTTCGATTCAGCGAACGCCTGATGGAAAAGCGGATTTTCGTTTCCGCCATCCGGCCGCCGACTGTTCCCGCCGGAACGAGCCGTCTGCGGATCAGTATCATGGCTACGCATACGAAACAGGATCTGACACGGGCAATCGCCGCCATCAAAGATGTGGGACGGGAACTGGGGGTAGTGAAGTAGTGAATGGTTAATGGTGGATAGTGGATGTTGAGAAGTCAGAGATAACGCGCAGTCACGGTCATCCGTTTCGTCCGGCATGTTCCGGACGGAGGAATGGTTCCCGCGCTTGCGTCAGCCGTCAGGTCATGTTGGAAATGCCGCGATAAAAAACAGGAGAACTCTCGTTTGAACAAGAATAAATCCGGGTTCCGGTCTTTTTTTGCATCCGTCCAATTGGGCATTGTTCTTCTATCGCTCATCGCTATTCTTGCTTTGCTCGGAACGCTGGTCCCCCAGCGGGAAGCCGCGGGAGAACTGGCGGGGCGCCTGTCCCCCGTCTTTTTTTCTTTTCTGCAAAAGATGCAGATTTTCGATGTGTATCATTCCGTCGGGTTTATTCTTCTGGCGGGGCTTTTGGCCGCCAACCTGATCATCTGTTCCCTGGACCGATTCCCCATGGCCTGGCGGCGTTTCCGTCTGAAGCATGCACCTCAAGACAGGGAAGTCTTCAAAAACCTGCCGTTGGAAAACATGTTTTTAACCTCGCTGGATATTCATCGGGCGGCGGACGGCGCCGCCACCTTATTGAAAAAAAGATACCGCAATATTGAGCGGGTGGATGAAACGGACAGCGTCTTTTTGTGTGCCGGGAAAGGACGGTACTCCCTTTTCGGCGTGTACATCGTTCATTTGAGCGTTCTGATTTTAATCGCCGGCGCCGTCATCGGATCGGTGTTCGGGATCGAGGCCTACGTCAATATCACCGAGGGCGAAACGGTAAGTGCCGTGGACCTGCGCAGCGGCGGTCCACCCCTCGCTTTGCCGTTCTCCGTGCGGTGCGACAAATTTACCGTGAAATTATATGAAAACGGCATGCCCAAAACTTTCCAGTCCGATCTCGTTTTTCTAAAAGGAGGCCGGATTGCCCGGTCGGGGAAATTGCGAGTCAATCATCCCCTTGAATTTGAAGGATTCCGTTTTTATCAGGCAAACTACGGCGCGGCGCCGGGCGGAAAAGCAACGATTGCGCTTTTGCGAAGCGGCGGGCGGCGTGACGTGATGAATGTTGCCGCGGGCTTCACCTTTGAACTTCCGGGGAAGGAAGGAACCTTCCAGGTTCTGCGGGTGGAGGAAAATCTCATGAAGATGGGCCCCGCGATTAAAGTTGCGGTTCGTTCCCGCAGGAACGAAGAAGCCATATTCTGGGTTTTCCAGCGGGTGGATCAGATCCAAAAAATCAGTCCGGATATTTTCGAGCAGGTTCCGGTCTTTAATCCCGGCCTGTTTCGGCCTTACACGTTTTCTCTCCAGGGGCTGGAAGAAAAATATTTCACGGGCCTTCAGGTTAACCGTGATCCCGGCACGCCGGTGATGGCTCTGGCGGCCGTGTTTCTGATCGGCGGCCTGATGCTGATTCTGTTTACCTATGCGCGCACGGTTTGGATTCGGCTTTCGCCCGAAAATGATCAGGTGCTGGTATCCGTCATCGGGAGAAGCTTTAAAAATGTGGCGGGCCTGCAAAAAGAAATTCAATATCTGGTCGCGGAACTCAAGGAAACGCTGGAGAAATCCAAATGATTGATGCCAAAATTATAAGCTGGGCGACCTTTATTTATTTTGCCGCGTTTGTATTTTATCTTTTCCGCATGATTCTGGGCCGGGAATTCTGGGGAAAACTGGCGAGCTGGACGGCGCTGGCCGGACTTGCCGCTCAAACCATCGCCCTGATTATTCGCTGGAAGACTTCTTACGATCTGGGGATCGGCCATGCGCCGCTGTCGAATTTTTACGAGTCACTGATTTTCTTCGCGTGGACGATTGTCCTTTTATATCTGCTCATGGAATGGCGTATGAAAAGCCGCAGTATTGGAGTCTTTGTCATGCCGGTGGCCTTTTTGATCATGGCTTATGCCTCCATCGCCCCGGGGATCAACCAGAAAATTGAGCCTCTGATTCCCGCATTGCAAAGCAACTGGCTGACCTCCCACGTGCTGACCTGCTTTATGGGCTATGCCGCGTTTACCGTGGCGTTTGCGCTGGGCATTATGTATTTCATCAAGAGCGTGGCGATGAAAGGTTCTTCCGAACCCGGCATTTTCATCCGACTGCTGCCTTCCGAATACCAGATGGACGAACTGATGCACTCCTGCACAGCGCTGGGTTTTATCTTTCTGACTTTAGGCATTGTCACCGGATCGGTCTGGGCGCATTATGCCTGGGGGGCATACTGGAACTGGGATCCGAAAGAGACCTGGTCGCTGATCACCTGGCTTTGTTATGCCGTGATGCTCCATGCCCGGCTTGTGCGCGGCTGGCGCGGCAATCGCATGGCCGTCATGTCCATCGTCGGTTTCGGCTGTGTTTTGTTTACTTATCTTGGCGTGAATTTTCTACCGTCTCTGCACAGCTATATGACCTGACGAAATCTGCGGGGAATGGTCAGTCCGCGGGGAGCGTGTTCGCGTGGCCTTTATGCTTTTAGAGAAAAATGACTTTTTCGGGGACGACCAACCGGGCATTGAGAGGCAATTGAATAACACCGGGGGTGGGAGGAGAGAGGTATGAAGCAGCTTCAGGAAAAAGATTTAAAATACATCTGGCATCCCTGTTCGCAGATGAAAGACTATGAGGACTTTCCGCCGATCATCCTTGCGCGGGGGAAGGGCGTCTATTTGTATGACGTGGAAGGAAAGAGCTATCTGGACGCAGTATCATCCTGGTGGGTGAATCTTTTCGGCCACGCCAACGACCGGATTAACAGGGTACTGCACGAGCAGGCCGAAAAACTGGAACATGCCATCTTTGCCAATTTTTCGCATGCGCCCGCCATTGAGCTTGCCCAAGAGATTGTCCGCATCACGCCGGAAGGCCTGGCCAAAGTATTCTTTGCCGACAACGGCTCCTCGGCGGTGGAAGCAGCGCTGAAAATGAGTTTTCATTACCATCAGCAAACCGGAAGACCGGGGAAAACAAAATTTGCCGCAATTACCGACGCCTATCACGGGGAAACGCTGGGCGCTTTGTCCGTAGGCGATCTTGATCTCTACAGCAAAATCTACAAACCGCTGATGCTGGCGACGTTTAAAGCGACAGGCCCGGATTGCTATCGCTGCCCTTACGGAAAAAACCGTGAGACATGCGCAGCCGAATGCTTTGAATCGCTGGAGGGGCTGGTCGCCGCGCACGCCGATGAAATTTGCGGCGTCATCATCGAGCCGCTGGTGCAGTGCGCGGCGGGCATGAAAATCTATCCGCCGGTTTATTTAAAAAAACTGCGCGAGCTTTGCACCCGGCATCACATCCACTTTATCGCCGATGAAATCGCCGTGGGTTTTGGCAGAACGGGAAAGATGTTTGCCTGCGAGCATGCGGATGTCAGCCCCGACATCATGTGCCTGTCCAAGGGCATCACGGCGGGTTACCTGCCTCTGTCGCTGGTGGTGACCACGGATGAAATCTATTCGGCCTTTTACGCTGATTATGCGGAGATGAAAGCGTTTCTGCACTCGCACAGCTACACGGGAAACGCGCTGGCCTGCGCCGTGGCTTGTGAATCCCTGCGCATCTTTCAGGATGAAGACGTGCTGGCCAAAAACGTCATCAAAGCCCGAATGATTTCCGAGAAAACGGCAAAGCTGTTTGACGGCCATCCTCATGTGGGCGAATACAGGCAGATGGGGATGATCGGCGCGTTGGAACTGGTGGCCGACCGGAGTACAAAACAGCCGTTTGACTGGCAGAAGCGGGTCGGCTACGGCATTTACCGGATCGCCCTCGAAAAAGGCGTGCTGCTTCGCCCGCTGGGCAATGTGATTTATTTCATGCCGCCCTACGTCGTGGAAGAGGAAGATATTGAAAAAATGATCCGGGTGGCGTTTGAGTCGATCCAGCAGTATTTCCGTGCCTGATAAAAACGATTTGGCAAAATGAGGAGTTCTATTTGTTACTGAAGAAAGAATCGATGCACACCGAGATGGATCATCGGACGATATACGGCAGTAACGGGTTTATCGAGAAAGCATGGAAGCAATACAAGTTTGATGCCGCGATCAAGCGTCGTGGTCGCCCGAGGAAGCAACAAGTGGATTGTTGAGGGATGGAGTCAATTGAAATAACGCAATAAGTAAAACCCCTTTATATTTTGGGAGAATAAGGGTGCAAGAAATGAAAAGAAAATTATTTGTGGCTCTAAAACGTATCGCCCTTTTTTTTGCAATTGTTTTATTTTTAGGAATATGTGGATGCTCAAGTAATTCAACCTCTCCTAAAAAGCCTGTAATTTTTGTTCATGGATATGCGGGATCTGCTGATCAGTTTGAAACACAGGCCATGCGGTTTGCGACCAACGGCTACCCTAAGGGTCATGTCAGCGGTTTTGAATACGACACGTCTTTGGTTTCCGGCAATCCAGCCGTCGGTTTCGTGGTTCCACCTGAAATATTGTTGGCGCTCGATGCATATATCGACTCTGTTCTTAAGCAAACCGGAGCCGATAAAGTTGATCTTTTGGGTCATTCCATGGGCACTGCGGTTTGCCATGCGTATCTTGCCGATCCGACGCGTGCGGCAAAAGTTGCGCACTATGTAAACATTGACGGAATGACAAGCACTACCCCTCCCGGCGGCGTTCCCACGCTGGCCCTATTTGCGGAGCTTAGCGGTTTTAAAGATATTATTACCACAGGCAGCCAAATCGGCGGGGCGACTAATATTACCCTTGCCGATACATCGCACGTTCAGGCGGCGAGTTGCAGCCAGTCTTTTGTTGAAATATATAAATTTTTCAATAATGGCAGAAGGCCTTTTACAACAGATATTCGGCCCGGATACTCTGATCATATTGAACTGGCCGGGAGAATAATAACTTTTATGACCAATGCCGTTCCCGCTGACTTGAAATTAGATATTTATGAAGTCAATAAAGATACCGGTGTAAGAATGAGAAGCGCACCTGATTATTCATCGTTAATCAATGCTGATGGAAATTTTAATTTTCCCAATGCAACGGCTGGATCAAATTACGAATTTTATTTGACCTCAACCTCGGATGCAACTGCCGCTCACTATTACTATGAACCTTTTGTCAGAAGTGACGGCCTGATTCGTTTAAAATTCATTCCGCCTGCCGCCGTTAATGCTTTGATGGATCAAAGTGATAATCACGCCAACCTTGTTATTATCAGAAACAAGGAATTCCTTGGCGTTGATGCGCTGTTTCCCAACGAGGATAGTCTCAAAATCAGAGGCAGCGAATTATGTACCGGCCTGTTTAAACAAGTCGGACTGCTGGAGACGCCAATAGCCCTCTTTGTTTTTGACAAAGTGGCGGATGGAATAAACGATCTTTCCGGACCTGTCACATCGGGTCTTATAGCATCGTTGCCGTTCATTTCCGGGCTGGATTTTTTCATCAATGCGGCCAATCCGCCTGATAGTAAGATCTCTATTGTTCTTAAAGGTCGGTATGCAGAAAAAGAACAAGTGGTTAATGTGCCTAACTGGCCGTCAACCACAGATAAAATCATGGTTCAAATGTGGGACTACTAAAATTACGTCATTGATGTTTATTGCGTGAAATGAGTTCCGATTCTATTTTGGGGGAGTAGCATCAATAACAACCGCCTCCAAACAATGGCGTTTGTTAGCTGGAATCAATGAACGGAGGATTCCCCAGAAATCTTCTGGGGACTGTGGAGGGTCTATCCCAGGTGGAGGTTTAACGATGCGCCCGCCTCTTCTATCACCAAACCAAAATACAACATATATACCGTAACCTGATGCTTCCGGATCATGCGTATAAAGCCGTTCCAGCTGAGTTTTACATGCTTCCCAGATGTCTTTATGTGTATCGCGTTTAATCTCAAGGGGTAGCTTTTGTCCCGGAGGAGGTAAGATAACAATATCGGCGCGTTTATCCGCTGCCATATGCCCCTCGGGTTCAATGCGCAACCCAAGAGGAAGAAGGCGAACCCTCAGTAGATCAATCAAACGATCACGGCAAATATCTTCAATCTCGGGCCGATCAACTTTTCCATAGCGGTCACACCGCCAGAATTCCTTGTATATGTCAGTATTTGCTTGTCTTATTTCGATCCTCAGTGTTTCAAGATGATCCAAAATTAATGCATGAAGGTCGGTAATATTTGCAGGGCGACCACCGCGTAGCGCCTCAATTACTTCATTCCAAGAGGGTTGTATATATTCTTTTTCTCTACGAATGACTGCTTGGCTTGCCAAAGCGTGCTTTAAATGATCATGATACGAGATCAGCGTATCGTTATCTATTAGACGCTTCAATGCTTGTGATGCAACCAAATCGGGAAATGCTGAAAGTTTATCGATAAGCTTTTGAACAAATTGAGTGGCCTCCCATGGATTTTGGCTGCCCCATCCGCTTGTCGGCATATGGACGCTGGGAAATTGCCCCCCAATAAGCCTTATTAGTACCTCAATCTGTTCTATAGACAAATCCATTTGGTTGTTTAATCCAAGAATAATATCTCTGACAATCCAAACGACCCAGTCTCTCGATTTTGCATACTTAAGGATAGTGGTTTTAAAATATTGGCAATCTAGCAGAAACCCTACCGATAGCCATATTGCCCTTTGTTCTTTTTTTGCTCTGCCACGAACACTCGTTAGCGTTTTTGCAAGACGAATAAGCTCGCCATGACTTTTAGAGTCGGATATGGCGGTAAGAATCAAATTCAGTAATAGATGTTGATCCGACAAAGGAAACTGAATCAGAAGCCTTAATACAAATTCCCCACGCCATGGTTCTGTTTGCTTCAGGCTACGGAGATGGGTGCTGATGTTCATAATGTCCATTTTAGACCTACATCCGACAATGGCGATGTCCTCAAATACGCTTTTTACAATATCACTTCGCTCATTTAATAATTTATCTTTCCATAATCTTTCTTTTTTTTCTGGAAGCAGCATTGCCAATGCCAGAGCAGTCTTAAGAAGTTTATCGGAAAATGTGTTAAGCTCTTCTTCCTTCTGCCAAGCTTCATCTATGCCCGCTAAGATTGCAAACCACCAATCATAACGGCGATTTTTAGCATCGAGTAAGGCGATATCGGTGGATGATGGAAGATCAGGTCTCTTGATGATTTCGGAAAATCCTTCTAGCGCGATGCCTAAAAGTTCAGTGCCGACTTCGGCTTTCAGTTTCTCGTGAGGATGTGATTTATGTTCTCTGTCAGTTAAGTATCCGTAATAAATTAGTGCAAGAAACCGGAGGGCAGAAAGATTTTGACCTGACCGAATACTTTCTTTTTCCAGTAATAATTGTATCTTATTTTGCTCTCTTTTCCTCTCTTCTTGCTCATTATGTATTCTTTTCTCTTTAGCGTTCGTTTGTCTCCATTCTGGAATTATGCAGATACATAATTCATCGCGATATTTTGTTAATTTATCGTGAATATCGGCCAGTTTCAAGAAATCCTCTACGTCTTCAATTGGCACAGGATCGGATTCAAAAATAAGATTGCCGCAAATCTGATAAAGGAGATTGTCTCTACTATTTAGTGCGGCTTTTCCCTTCAGCAAACACAACGATAAGCTTGCCAACGCATTAATCGGCAGCGCATACATTACTATTTCGCGAAAATCATATAGAAAGTCCCATACCGTTTTCTCAAGATCAAAATCATTGAGGGCTATCTTAAACATTTCGAGCACAAGCGCTGGATTCAACAAAAGCCACTCATGAATGTCGTCACTTCTGCCAGGATGACCGCCGCCGCGAATACATTTATACCCTTTAAGCCATTGCCAAAGTTGAACTACTTGATATTTTGTTTCTGACTTCAGGAGGCGAGACAACATGCCAGAAAATACACTGCTGACTTCATACTTATTCCTGCGTGCTTCGTCGGCATTCTTTTCACATAGCCGTTTAGAAAGTTTGTCCAAAATATCTGGTAAGGAATTATCAGGTAGTTTATACGATAAAACACTGATTTCGCCAAATGCATCCCGCTTGGGTCCAGTTAGATATTCATCAATCAACGCAACTACATCATCAGAATTAAAATAAGTTGAGTAGAGCCTTGAAAGAACGTCTGCCTTAAGTCGCACGGATGTTGAATCATCTAATTGGCCGGACTTGAAAGCGCCAGTAACAATATGAGCGCCGTCCGGTGCCATTCGTAACAAAGCATCTAAAGCATCCGATCGTTCATGATATGTTGCTACTGAATTTATTAAAACATTCAAGAGGTCAGTCTGCATTTGCGGAAGCGGTGGCCCGTTTTTAATTGCATCGAGAACCACGCTTCGCAGATGAGAGGAAGACTTAGGGTCAGATAGGATTCGCTGGAAAGATTTGATCATATCCGGTCCTGAGAGAGCACCAAGTGGCCCGTCGGACCAATTGGTAGAGCGAAACCAAGGATCGCTATGAGATAGCAATTCCAATGCGTCCAATAGCGTATGACGATCGTCGGGCGACAATGATCTTGCATCACCGTACATTAATATCCCATAAGGGTCATTTTTTATGAGAATTGTGGCATGCGCCGGAAGCAAAACCGCCAGCCATGCATGAAGTCCTCGCAGTTCCGAGGCAGGATGTCCTTCAATGCCGATCAAACTCAAAACACGACGAATTGGGAGTCCATTGCACACTTGGACTGCCAACCATGTAGCAGCTATGTGCTCTGCAATTGTTCGGTGAATATACGAAACTGCCTCCTGCCCAATATCGACAAAAGAAAAGGCCCGTCTCATCAGGCAAGATTGCACCATTTTAAGATCATTGAATGGTATGCTGCGATATGTAGGGAAATCATCGGACGAACTACTTTCAATCAAGCTAATACCTGCCGCATCGGAAATCAGGATTGAAGCGCAAACTGCTCCCGCAGGGGCCGTAAGCTCTGCGTGAGTGTGCTCACCGAGCCCGGGTCCTATTCGTTCTCTGTTGTGTTCTGTTAGCAGTATTTGTATGGATTTTTCGAATAACTCCCGTTTTGTATCTGGCCAACTGCCATGTCGTGCTACAATATCTGAAAGCATAAGTAACGTCTGAGGATTACCCAAAAGCTTTTCTATGCCTCGTTTTTCTGCCTCAAAAACAAATCCTTTGATATCCTCAATCCCTTTATTGTTCAGGATTAGCGCAATCTCGTCTTCCGTCAGTGGTTCAAGCCTTAATACAGCATATGGATTATCGCAAAAGTAGCTCTTCTCAAATAGCAAAAGATCTGTTTCCCCAAGCCAATCGGCAACACGGCAAGACAGACGAAGTTGCGGGCGGTCAAGAGTGTTTAATAGTTTAATCACTTCAATAATCGAATTTTTATTATCGACCCGTGACCGAAACTCGTCAAGACCATCGAGATAAATTGTCTGCCCTTTATATCCAATTCCATCGGCAGCAAGGAACTGTTTAACAGATAGATATTTAGCCTTTTCGGCTTCTGCTGCCGCCTTAAAGGTATATGTCTTTCCAGAACCAGGATCGCCTAGGAGAATAATGTTGGGAACTTCGAGATATTGAGCAAATGTCTGAGAGGATATATCAACAGACTGTTCATTTTGGGGCTTGATCTTACAAACTGTACGATGGATAGCTTGGTTCATATTGAAAATTCCGTGGCTACTTATTCTCTTTATCGTAATTATTTTGGACGGTTCTACTTATTCTTATTTTCCACTTCTTCAAATATAGATATCTCCCTTTTTCTTACAAAGAAACAACAAGCGCAACTAACGGCACTAGGAAGAACAGAAGTATGCCGATCTTATAGGCGGCAAGACCAGCGTAATGAATGGCGTCGAAGGTCTCGACCGGGAGTTTGAACCAGCGGTGATGCATTCCGTACATCCAGTCATGGGCGAGGACAAAGGCGCCAAACCAGACGATCAGTACCGCGTAGTTAAGACCGACACACCAGAGAAGAACATTCTTGATTTCACAAACCGTCATAGGGCGCCTCCATGGCATTAACTTTGTTTATGTGAATCTTAAAATGATGCTCGTATGTTTTTGACTGAATCATACTATCGTCCTCAACAACTTTTAAAACGACAGCTCTGAATTTGGTTAAGGTAAGAACGGTGAGAATAGAACCACAAAGCAGCAAGGGCTGTCAATAATTTTATAGATTTCTATTAATTTATTTCAGGACATCCGTTCAATCGGCAACGGGAAGCACTTCTACATTATGGCTATGCGTATAACGTTTGGAGCCGGGATAGATGACAAACAGTTTATTCAAACCAAGATTGTTCATGGCAGACCGCCGCGCAGCCAATGCAGGTTGTGACGTTTGATCCCCACATCTAATTTTTTTGCGTTCAATCATGGCATTGTCTTCCCTTGAAATTTCTGCATGTTAAGAAGGAATTTCAAGGTGGCCAAAATTTTCTTGTCGGAAAAGATAGTGGTCACCCAGTTTCCTTAATATCTCTTGACAAGCAAAAACAGTCCCCCTATACTTTCGCCCATCGCAAGTAATATGCGTTATAAAAAAATCAAACACACATCCGTAAAGTGCAGGTAAAAAGAATACTAAGCTTGAATTGATTTCCCTGATTATATTGAAGGAGGGTCCGGTCATTATGGTTCTAAAAGACAGGTTTTGGCTACTACTCTGCGTACTCTTTTTAGATGCATTTATTTTCGCATATCCCGTCTTTGCCGAGATCAAGGTTTTCCCGATCGAAGTGGAGGAGGTTCAGGGCCGGGATCAAAGTCAGGAGCAGGTCGAAGCTTTCGCCTTGCAGAAAGCCAAGCGTCTTGCCGTGGAAGAAGCTGGCACTTACATCTCTTCTCTCACAGTCGTGCAAAATTATGTACTGGCCAAAGACGAGGTTACTGCCCTTGCCTCCGGTGTACTGCAGTCCCAGGTTCTCGGTGTGCCGTCCATTGTTATCAAAGCAGGAATTGTTCACGTAACCGTCAAGGCGAAGATCACCGTGGACACTGCCGTTTTGGATAAGCAGATAGAGGCATTTATGAAAGATAAAGGCGCCTTGAAAGAACGCGATGACGCCTTAAAAAAGCTGAGGGAATTAGAAGACAAACTGTCCAACCTGAAAAGTACAGAGATCAAACGTCTTGAGGAACTCAATATTCAGGCTTTGGCCCTCGAACGAGACCGTGATCGCCAGCGCCTAATCCGAGAGGAGCAGTCCTTGAAGGCCAAGGGTGAACTGAGCCGTGCCGAAGCGGAGCGCTTTGCTAAGGAACGGGAGACGCAGGAGCGGATTAGCCGGACATTGGTGGAGCAGGAGAAAGCCAAGAGGGAAGAGGCGACAGCCCTTGCTGCCGAGCAGGATCGCGTCAAACGTGCCCAATTAGAAAATGAGCAGAGGTGGAACGAACTTTCGAGAAAGACAAAACTCTCCCAAGAATCTTGGGTGGCTATTGACGATAGTCTTTCTCTGAAACAGGCCATGGAAGAAGTGACTGGCCTGAAACAAGAAATAGCCAACCTGAAGGGCCGTCTCGATTTTCAGTACAACGAGAATACCAAAAACCTGACGGCTGCCTACACACAGCAGCGAACCCTGACGACGGCTAAGCTGCCGCCCGCACCAGCTCCGAAAGACGCCTTCGAGACGACGACATCGTACAATCAAAGAATATCCGCCTATGAACGTCAGGTGCGCGAGGCGGAGATGGAAAAGGGCGAGGCAGTGAAACAACTCAAAGAGGAGGAGAACCTGAAACTCACCCAGGCGAAACTGGCGTACCTAGGACAACAGATCCGGGTGCTGGCGCCGTTCATCGAGCGCCTCCAGGACTTACAGGCCAGCAAATTCACCCTTCCCAAGGGAGGCGTCGTGACAGTTGACCTGGGCGAACCGGATGCGGATAATGACCGGTTCCCCGTCCGTCTGCAATACAGCGGTAAATCGTGGTTAAAATATTGGAATTATACGGATGTCAATCTTGCCAAAGACTTCTACCGGACGCGGACCTACCTGAAGGCCGAGGGCCTCTTCCAGATCGAAGAAGCGGCAATACGCAGCCCAAAGCTGACGGCGGTACGGGTGACTCATCCGGGAACGAAAGAAACGCGGGAATTTGATTTGGAGAAACCAAGCGTATTCACTGAGATTGCACACTTCACGAAATTCCAGCAAGAGGAGGCAATGGCCAAGGATGCCAGTGAAAAGGCGGAAAAGGCGGAAGCTCTGAAACAGGAGAGAATTAAAGAGGACGCGAGAAAGCGTGCCATATTATACTCCAGAACTAATGTAATTAAAACTGACGGTCGATTTAATGCCTATGATAATGGGACAGTGGTGGATACACAGACGAACCTGATGTGGGCTGCGAAGGACAACGAGGTAGATATTACTTGGCAAGATGCCAATCGTTATTGTGAGAATTATCGGGGTGGGGGCTATACAGACTGGCGGATGCCGACACAGGATGAACTGGCTGAGTTATATGATGCTAAGGTTAAGCCTTATAAGTCTGAATGTCGTCCTTTATTTTATACAATGGATATTCATTTGACGGAATTGATTCGTCTTTCATGTCCGCTTGTCTGGGCTTCAGAAACAAGAAGAAACAATACAGGTGGTTCCGAAGCTGCCGCCTTCTTTTTCTACGGTGGCGCCAGGACCTGGTGGGGCCTGGTATACGGCGGCGGCGACAAAAGGGCTATCCCGGTGCGTTCCGGCAAGACAACGCAAGTGATAGCAGAGCGTGGCCAGCTTGAGAAGTTAAGTGAGGCGATTGAACGCGGCGAGACGGCTGTTCTCAAGGTCAAGTGTAACTACGCGTCCCCGGGCTACGTTTTTCTGCGCGATGGTGTGCTGACCCTGAGTAAGACAGGCATTAAACTTAGCTTGCCGGTAGGTAAAGTGGATTACGGTTTCACTGTGACATCTGACAAGATTCTTGAAGTGACCCAGCAATCCCAACATATTCACATTAGAATCGCTGAAAGGACATACGACCGAAAGTGGAAGGAAGTAAAGCGGGATTATGACTTATACAACAGTAGTGCTGTGCCCGTGGACGTCGGCCGCGACGGGCGTATCTTGTCTCACCGCACTTCTAATATCGTGTGTGATGGGTGCGACGATACGATGAGTGTCCTGTATGCGCTGCTGGAGAAAGTTCGTGCTGGGAGTAAATAATAATAGATTGAAATACGGGAAGACAAGGGCTTAGGCTGGTTCAAGCTTGTCGCTTGAACCGAAACAGAAAAACACCCACCCTAGTAGGAGCTGATCCTTCCCCATAAGTTATAGATGTATCAGGAGATTAAAAGGGGTCACCCATTAAAAGGTCCCCGTCAAATCTTTAATCTTGACATTTGCTGCTATGCGGCAATATTCCCGGTTTGAAAGAAATACTGGAATAGATTGCCACATCAGACGCGGGCTGGTTCGCAGGGACAATAGTACGGGAAAAATAACACGAAGCATAGAATAATAAGTGACCTCTAAATATATTAATTTTGGAGAACCATAATGACCCGCCGCATGTCAGGGATTGACGCCCTTAGAGGACTTGCCGTCATACTTATGCTCATTCAGCATCTGATGGTCTGGCTGTGGAACGTGGCGTGGAATATAAATGTCTTGCTTCATTATCATCCACTGATGATTTTATTCAACGCCCTTGGCGGATTAGCAGCTCCTCTTTTTATTACACTCGCAGGATTCAGCTCGGAACTTTTCAGTGAAAACAATAAAAATCAGGACAAAAGACTCCTCGTCAGGGGCGTGATAATCATTCTATATGGTTATATACTGAATATATTGGTTCCATGCTGGTTCACGATAGGATCATGGTATGTTCTGCAAATAATTGGTTTCTCGATAGCATTATCGCCATTGTTAAAAAAAATGTCGACTGTGACTCTTATAATAACAGGATTTATTATTCTGATCCTGACAATTGCCATACAGGATATCATGAATATCTCTGCAATTTATCAAACTAATTTAAGCATGTCAGATTATCATATGGAATACGGCATCTTCAGATTAATATTGGCTGGCGGGCATTTCCCGATATTCCCCTGGCTTATGTTATTTATCGGAGGCATTCTTGCGGGTAAATGGGTTATTGAAAAACGATTCAAGAATGTGATCTATCTTGCATCGGTAATGTTGATGACCGGTTTTATTCTGCCGGTTTTTAATCTTCTCGGATTTGATTTCGCGGTTCGTGGAGATACCTCCAGATTTTTCAAACTGTTGCCGTCATTTTATCCGGCATTGACACCTATCACTCTGATTTTAAGCTCTCTGGCGTTATTTGCAATAGTCATAATCATGTCCATTGAGAATAGAAAACTATTCTCGAAGTCGAATCCCCTTGTTTGCCTGGGACATATTTCACTGACGATCCTGCTGACTCATGCTGTAATATTCAAGCAGTTAAGTATGAATTTTAATTTATATAAAGTATTCTCTGAGTATGCTACAATTTTCGGAATGTTTATGATTATTGGATTATATACATTATTATCTGTATGGTGGAGCAGGTATGATTACAAATTCAGCGCGGAATGGCTGTTGAGAAAGATATCCGGATAATCAGTTCAGCGTTCATGGCAAGATTAAATCAATGGATCAATCCGAATGATTGATCCGGCAGGAGTCTTTATCTTTTATGCTTGCCAGAGGAATGCGCGGACCATTATGAAATAATAATCCAATTTCAATAAATCCTTTTGATGCTGTTCATTTGCAACAGGTTATTAAAAAAGCCGGGCGGGCAGATGGATCCAACCCGCACCGGCCTGAAAACAACAATTCAGTTAACTGCTGACCTTGAAATCGGTCTTCTTGCCCCAGACGCCAAGCGCGACACCGAGTTCTTCGTGCTCCTTGGCATACTCTTCCAGCTTGATGCCTTTGCAGGCGGCATCAATGGCCTGTCTCAATGCCCGGGCGCCCGCTTTCGGTCCCTGAGGATGGGCATGAATGCCTCCGCCGGAACCAATCATGATGTCGCGGCCAAGGGCGTTGACGATATCGGAAACATTGGCCGGCGTAATGCCGCCTGACGGCATGGGCATGGTGGCCTTCAGTTTGCCCATGGGATAAATCAGATTTCGGACGGTGGTCATGAAGCGTTCATGCATGTAGATGCCCTTGCCGCCCAGAGAGAAGGGCAGAACGATGGAATCCGCACCGCACAAACGGGGGAACTTGCCGAGAATCAGCGGCGAAGAAATACCCTGATTGGGCGACATATAGTAAGCTCCCGCCACATCCATATGAGCCAGGATCGGCACATTGATCGCCGGGTCGTCAGCCAGTGCGCGCATGGCTTCAGGACCGACGGCCAGATAGTTGACCATCATGCCGTTGACTCCGGCGTCCACGCAGCGTCTGGCCAGTTCGAACATCCGCGGCAGGCGGTCGGTGACATTGACGGTATAGATGGTATGCTCTCCGGTTTCTTCATACACTTCTTTTTCGATCTTCATGTAGGCTTTGACTCTTTTCACCGCGTCGTTGTAACGCATGTTGGCGATCAGTTCGTCGTCCTTGATCACGTCGCAGCCGCCCAGTGCCGCCTCTCTGAAGAGACGGGCGCCGACTTCCAGCGGATAACCGCTGCACGGTTTAATCATGTTATTGAGTAGCGGACGGCCTTTCTTGATGCCGAGCACTTTCCACCAGCCATCGGTTCCGAATTTCGGACCGTTGTACTGATCCAGGGTTGTTTTAGGAAACCTGATATCCAGCAGTTTGAAATTGGGCACCATGGAAATATTGCCGATGATCGCAGTCAGAATCATGGGAAGCTGATCTTCGACGTTGGCGGCGGGAAAGGCCAGCTGCATAATGCACTGTCTTTCTGTAACTTCCGGCGGTACCCCGTATTCATAGAAAGGGGCCTCGTAAACGCCGATGACTTTTGCGACATGACCGGCACGGATTTCAGGTGTTTCGCCGGGAACAGGCACCCAGGTGCCGGTGGTCTGTTCGATGGCCAGGAACTGACCGACTAAAGATGCATCATAGGATTTATCACCCTTCAGCCAGTAGGTGGCGATTAAATTGTTTTCCATATCGATACTTTCCTGGATCGCTACAGGTTTATCCGCGAAAGCATCCATTGTTTTCTTGACCTCTTTTGTATTTTTCTTTTCAGCCATGGTTTTGCTCCTTAATAAAATAAGTTGTCTGCAATGTTAACTTTTCGGAATCAGCGAAAGCACATATTCCCATATCTCCAAGGTTTTCTTTAATGCTGCATCGTCATGTTGCATGCAGGTGTACATGCGGGTTCCAGCCAGCGTGCATAATCCGTGAGCCATGGTCACGACCTGGTAATCATCCGCAACCTGCTTCCGTGTGAAAATCTCGGTGAGCGCATCCGGTGCGTTCAGGTCGATGGAAAAGAATGCTGTGGTCATGTAATGCATGATGGCGCCGAAATTATAAACAAAAAATCCCAGATCCGGACGTGTTGCATAGAGATCATTGAGAGCCCTGGTCAGTTTGTTGCCGTAAGCAGTTGCCTTGGCCACGGCGTCAGTTTCTTCCATGTATTTCAATGCATAATAGCAGGCGGCCATGGAAATGGGGTTAGCCGCCAGTGTGCCGCCGACAAATATTTTATCACCCATGCTGCCCGTACAGACTTTCATGACGTCTTTTCTGCCGGCGACAGCTCCCGATGACGGATAACCGTGCGTGATGATCTTGCCAAGTACCGTTAAATCGGGTTTAATGTCATGCAGCTTCTGAGCGCCGCCCATATCCAGCCTGAAACCGGTAACCACTTCGTCGAAAATCATCAGCGAACCATACTGATCACATAATCTACGAATTGTTTTATTCCAGTCCGGATGAACCGGGTGCGCGCCTGATTCTCCACCGATCGGTTCTACGATGGCAGCGGCAACGCCGCCCTTGTCGTTGTTGTCTTTAAAGGCCTGCTCCAGCGCTTCGAAATCGTTGGGCGGTACATCAACGATGTGGGCAAAGCATTCCGCCGGAATGCCTTTGGATTCAAAATTGCCGGTCCGGGGAATATGAACGGAATAGATCATCTGGTCAGACCAGCCGTGATAGCTGCCACCGATCTTGATGATCTTGAGCTTGCCGGTAAAGGCCCGGGCAATGCGCAGTGCGGCCATATCGGCTTCCGTGCCGGACTGAAGAAAACGGACCATTTCCACGCCGGGCATGTGTTTGATGATTTGTTCCGCAGCCAGAAGTTCATATTCCGAGGTCAGGCCGGTGGCCGGCCCTTTTGCCCGAATGAGCTCAATGATCTTTTCATCAAGCGGCTCGTAACCGTGACCCAGTATAATGGGTGCGCCGCACATCAGGTAATCGATATACTCATTGCCGTCCACATCCCAGATCTTGTAACCTTTGGCTCGGTCCATCGCCAGTGGAAAAGGTTTATTCTGACTTAAATTGTGTTCAACGCCACCGGGAATCATCGCCTTGGCCTTCTCAAAAATATCTATCGAGCGTTTGCAGCGTTCCGCGTAGAGCTTATGCTCGGAAGCGAGTATATCCTTTGGGATCGGTTGTACCGGCCTGGACAAAATCTCGTCTTTTCTTTTCATTATTTCTGCGTATTCCATAGAATTATATCCTCCTTTTTCTTAATGGTGCTGTGCCGGCAGCGATCAAACGCCCGCTGCCTTTTTATTCATTATTGGTCCCTTATAAAATTTAAGGTGGTTATATAACTAGCAAAGCTATGAAGAAAATAATAGTACCGGTATGGTCAAAAAAGTGATAAATGTGGCCAAAATCAATCATAGACGATTTATTAAGGAGAGTAATTTGGATAAGGATAAAATTCCTTCTTACAGTGCCAAGTGGCTGGTGAAGCGAATGGAAGAAGAAGGAATTCCATTAAAACGGATTTTACGCGGAACAGACCTTTCCGAAGTATGGTTGAAAGACGATGACGCCCTGATCTCTACATCACATTATCTGACCATTGTGAATAATGCACTCGATGAAAGCAAGGATCCCGCACTTGCCCTGCATTTAGGGCAGGAACATAATTTAGGAGATTTGGGTATATGGGGCTATGCCATTATGAGCAGCCCGACGCTGGGTGACGCCAACCAGGTTGCCATTCAGTACTGGGAATTGAACGGTTCGCTTGTAAAGCTTTCCTATGAAAAGGAGGATAACTCGTCCGTCTGGAAAATTTATCCGGCTTTTCCCATGGACAATCTTCGCTTGTGGATTTTTGCCGTGGAGGAACTTCTTTCCACCTTCCTTTCCGGGTCCGGTTTTCTTTCCAAACAGGCATTTCAGATAGAGGAAATACATTTGTCATATCCCGATCCCGGCTATGGTTCACTCTACTCAGAGATGTTCAAATGCCCTGTTTATTTTAATCAAAAAACGGATATGCTTCGAATCTCCTTAAATTTTGAAAATATCCCCACATCCCTGGGAAATCCCGTTCTGGCGGATATCTGTAAACAGCAATGTCAGCAACTTATGGCAAAACTGAAGGAGTCAGACGAATTGATATCTGCTATCCGAAGTTTACTGATCGCGTCACTGGGACAGTTTCCCCGCCTGCCGGTGATTGCCAAGCAAATGGCCATGAGTTCCCGGACTTTGCGCAGGCGTCTGCATGAAAGAAATATTACCTATCAGAATATTCTGGACGAAATACGTATTGAGCTTACCAAAGAATATCTTACAACGACGAATCTCAGTGTTGACCAGATTGCCAGCCGTATAGGTTTTTCTGAAGCGACTACTCTGCGCCGTGCCTTTAAAAAGTGGACGGGAAAGAGTATGAAGGAATTTAAAAATAAAAAAGCTGTTCTGACAAGGAGCAATACGGGACTTCAAAATATCAAATGATATGTTTTGCGAAATGAAATGTAAATGGGATCAGGTCATGGTAACAGTCTGAACAGATCAAAGGGTGTGCAGATTTCTCAATGGAACGAATGTGGAAACGCGCCACCGGCAGGGTCATTGGCGCCACCCCCCACCTCTTATGGCTAAAATCTTCTCCTTGACATACTAGACGGCGTTTCTTATACTTCACCCCACAAAAAAAGGAAATTCTTATCAATTAAAGGAGAGGAAAGATGAAAAAAAATTTATCCATTAAAGTTTTCCTGCTGTTTTGCATGGTTTTATTTGCTACAAGTACTTTTGCTGCTGATGATGCTGCTGCGACATCAAGATTCAAACCCTCCGTAAGCATAGGTTATGCTTTTTCCGGAGGAACAAACTTCGACTTTACAAGTGTTGATGGAGGGACTATTTACGGCGGCAGAAAATTTGATCATAGCCTTCCTAACTTGTCCGGTGTTTACGTCGCAGGCGACTTTCTCTTTAACTTTACTGATCGTTTAGGTTTAACGGCCGGGGTGAAGGGTACGTTTTCCTTCAATAACGGAAAAGACGATGAGACGGTCGGTTTCGCCCCTCCTGGTTTTGCCGTCAGAAATTGGGATACTGATAATCGGTACTGGTATTCCGCGGATTTATTGCTCTCCTATGCTCTTGTTAAAGACGCGTCTTTTGTTAAAAATATCTCGGCCGTTGCCGGCTTCCGTTATGATTATCACAAAATGAGTTTTAAGAACCCGCAGGTCACAGCGGGTTTCGTGACGAGTTCGTCGGCAGACAAGACGGATATTAAAATGCAAACCTATTCACCGGTGCTGGGAATAACGTCTACGCTACAAGGTTTTAAATCGGGAATTTTCGGCGGCGATATAAAACTTTCTTTGCTGGGCAGTCCTTTTGTTTTGGGTAAAATAGATTACACGGAAGGATTTGGCGGTCCGGGTAGCTTCAGATTCAGTGTTGATGATAGCTTTAGTCACAGCTATTTTTTCAATATCGGCGCGGAAGTTACCGCCATCTCGGCAAAGATCGGCCCAAAAGCTGATTTAACGGTTTCGCTTTTCGGACAATACACCCGGTTTGTTATTGATGATGATGTAACGATGACGGGAGTAAACAGTCCGGGCGTCGCAGTCACAAAAGATTATAGTTTCGAGGCACGGCCGAACGTAGCGGTTGTAGGCATCAAAACGGCTATTGAATTTTAACCATACTCAAACATCATCTCGTTAAAAAAGACAGGCGACTGGAATGATGCCCTCCAGCCGCCTGTAAAATTATATTTTCCCGTCCATTAGAAGACGAGACAAAATGAACGAAGCAAAGCCTGTAAGGCTGTCCGCGAATCGCTTGGAATTGATAGCGGCAACACTTGACCATGTTTATGCCGAACTGGAAGCTCCTGAAAGCCTGGCGGCTCTATTGAATACGCAAGTGGAACCAGAGTGGCCACCCGGCGAATATGACCGGGATGCACAGGAGTTTTTCCGGGATCGTCTGAAAGAATGTGGCATGTCAGCCGTTGGATGGTATTGTTGGTATGCAGTTCGGCGTGGAAGCCCTGATCATCCTTCAGTATTGATCGGAGCAGGTGGATATTTCGGTCCCCCGGGTGAAGGGGGCATCGTTGAAATCGGCTTTTCGATAATGCCTGCATGGCAAAATTTGGGTTACGCCACAGAACTAGCCGAGTTGCTTATCAAAAATGCCTTCACCGATAGTCGTGTGCGGAAAGTGATTGCCCATGCAACACCGATGAATTTAGCATCGTGCAAAGTACTTAAAAGATGCGGATTCAAATACGTTTCCAGGGATGAGGAATCCGGCAACAATCTTTACGAAATTATGCGTAACATGAGCGCATAAGCCGCTCCAGCCGACGGCATACAGCCGCTGGTGATCAGCATGTTATGCCTTCTCATAAAGTTCTTTTTAAGATTGCTCAAAGATCGTTTAAAGGGGGACTGCCATGAACAACCACATCCATCACGTTCATATTTTTGCCTCAGACCTCAATAAAACTATTAAATTTTATGAAGACTCTTTTGATGGGAAAATTGTCCTGGATACGGGAGAAATGGGGACGTTCTATTTATTACCGAAGAAAGAATCGATGCGCGGAGCGATGGAGCGTCGGACGATATACGGCAGTAGCGGGTTTATCGAGAAAGTACGGCAGCAATACAAGTTTAATGCAGTGATCAAGCGGCGTCGTGGTCGCCCCAGGAAGCAACAAGTTTAAGGGATGGAATCAATTGAAATAATGCAATAAATAGAACGCCCCCATTTTTTCTGCAGATTTTTCAATAGAACAGATGTTGCCAAATACCTTCAACGGGGTCATTCGTGCAACATCCCACATCTTGTGGCCTAAATCTTCTTGACATATTGGACGGCGTTTTTTATACTTCACCCCACAAAGTGGTTAATTCCCAAATTTTTTAATTTTCATGTTGAGTTTTGTAATCCTGGTCGCTGTGAATTCCGGCGTTAGCACTTTGTCTTCACAACACTCTCATAAAAAAGGAAAACGTGGAATGAAAAGATCCTTTCTTACCACTGTGCTTCATCTTGCTGTCATTGTTTTTGCTGTTGCGCTGTTTTTCCCCTCCGCTTTCGGCCAGCCGGGCGGAGCGCTTTCCGCCGCCGGAGCAAAACCGGATGCCGTGCCGAGATTTGAAATCAGGGTTTTCCATGTTGAAGGAAATACTCTGATCCCCGCGGAAAGCGTTCAATCAACCCTGTTGCCCTTTACCGGACAGGGGAAAGATTTTGGCACCGTGCAGGAAGCTCTGGATGCGCTTGAAAAAGCCTACCGTGATCGGGGATTTTCCATGGTCATGGTGACGCTACCGGAACAGGAACTGAAAAGCGGCGTTGTTCGCCTGAAAGTCCATGAAAATCGTCTGGGAAAAATCAATATCGATGGGAACCGTTATTTTAACGAGGCGAATATTATTCGGAGCCTGCCGGATCTCATGAAGGGGGAAACCCCCAATCTTAACGTCATATCCCGAAGCCTCAAACTGGCTAATGAAAACCCATCCAAGAAAATCAATCTGCAATTAATGAACGGCGCAAAAGAAGGTGAAATTGACGCCAATATCTCCGTCAAAGATGAAAAGCCCTGGAAAGTAGGCCTTACCGCGGACAACACCGGAGAAAAGCGAACCGGCCGGTCGCACATGGGCGTCCTCATGCAGCACGCCAATATGTTCAACCGGGATCAGCTTTTGACCTTGCAGTATATTACCTCTCCGGAAAGTCTGAAAGACGTCAGGGCCTACAGCATGGGATATCGTATTCCGGTGTATTCACTGGGAGCATCCATCGATCTGATCGGCGCCTATGTGGATCTGGATTCCGGCGCCATCAGCGCCGCCACCTACAGCATGAACGTGAGCGGCAAAGGCGCCATCCTGGGGTTGCGTTATAACCAGAACCTCACCCGGTTTGGCAATTACGAGCATAAGTTGATTCTGGGTCTGGATTATCGCGCTTATGAAAACGATGTGGATTTTCTGGGGCATCAACTGGGCAATAACGTCACGGTTCACCCCGTCAGCCTGACCTACAGCGCAACGTGGATGTTGGAGAACAAAATCAATGCCGGCTTTAATCTGACGTGCTTGCAGAATCTGCCCGGCAGCTGGGATGGACGCGACGACATTGAGAATTTCGAAAAAGCCCGCAGTTCCGCCCCTCGGGCCTATAATCTTTTCCGTTACGGGGCAAACCTGTCCTACAACATCGGCGCTGACTGGCAGGCGCGTATGCTCGTGAACGGGCAGTATGCCAACGACCAGCTTGTGCCGGGTGAGCAGTACGGAATTGGCGGAGCCGCCACCGTCCGGGGATTTTTGGAAAGAGAGTTTGCAAACGACAGTGGATATTCGGCCAGCGCCGCAATATACACACCCGACCTGACCGGGCTTTTGGGCATCACCGCCGTTCAGACCCGTCTTCTTGCGTTTTACGACCGGGGCTACGTTTCCCGCAAAGACCCCCTGCCGGGTGAATCAGGCAGCACGGGCATTGCCAGCATCGGTCCCGGTTTGCGCATATCGGATGGCAAAAGATTTTCCCTTTCGGCGGATTGCGGTTTTGTGATTGATCCCCTGGATGAAAGTTCAACAAGATGGAGCAATGTCTGGCATTTGTCGGCAAGTTTACTGTTTTAATGAATGGAGTCTTTTTTATATAAGGGGTTAGCAATGAATACAAGACGATACAGGAAAATAGGGCTATTTCGGATAGCCAATACATTTGTTTCTGTCATCACACTATTCTTCTTCAGCACAGCCAGTGTATTTGCCCTTCCGGGCGGACAGCAGGTTGTGAACGGACAGGTTACCTTCAGCACCCAGGGGAACAACCTGACCATTACCAACAGCCCCAATTCAATCATCAACTGGCAGGGCTTTTCCATCAACAGTAATGAAGCCGTTCGCTTTATCCAGCAAAACAGCTCCAGCGCCGTTCTCAACCGGGTTGTCGGCCAGGATCCTTCCCAGATTTTGGGGATTTTGCAGTCCAACGGCCGAGTCTTTCTGGTGAATCCCAACGGCATCTTTGTCGGTCAGGGCGCGAAAATCGATGTCAACGGTTTCTTTGCTTCGACCCTGGACATCAGCAACACCGATTTCATGGCGGGAAAATACAACTTCACATCCGGAGTCATTGCAAAATCCATTGAGAATCAGGGGACCATTACCACGCCCGCAGGCGGAAAGGTTTACCTGATTGCTCCGGATATCGAGAACAGCGGCATTATCAATACCCCTCAGGGCGAAGTCATCCTGGCGGCGGGCCACAGCGTCCAACTGGTCGATTCCCTTGACCCCAACATAGCGGTGGTCATCAGCGCTCCTGAAAACAAGGCAGTAAACCTCGGGCAGATTATCGCCCAGAGCGGTAAAGTCGGCATCTACGGCGGCCTGATTGCTCAGCAGGGCGTGGTCAACGCAAACAAGGCGGTTGTCGGGGAAAACGGCAAAATCTTCTTCAAGGCAACCAAAGACGTGACGCTGGGGAAAGACAGCACGACCTCCGCACAGGGCGGCGACATCAGGATTTTAGGCGGCCAAAAAGACGGGACGATTAACGTCGCGGGAACCATTGATGCGTCTGCGCCGAAAGGCGGAGACGGCGGATTCATCGAGACCTCCGCCGCAAAAGTTAAAATCAGTGCGGGTGCGCTTATCACAACCCTTGCGCCTTATGGCAAGACGGGGACATGGTTCATCGATCCGACGAATTTCACAATAGCCGCCAGTGGCGGAGATATGACCGGCACGTATTTGTCAAACAGCCTGTCCCTCAACAACGTGACAATCTTGAGCAGCAGTGGTGCAACGGAAGGCAATGGCGACATCTTTGTCAATGACAATATCACCTGGCGCGCCAACAAGCTTACGCTTAACGCTTACCGCAACATCGAAATCAATCAGGAACTTTTTGGATCGGGAACCGCGCAACTGGCTCTGTACTACGGCCAGGGCGCAGTGGCTTCCGGCAATACGGCTACATACAGAGTCAACGCTCCCGTCAACCTGCCGTCGGGCAATAACTTCAGCACCAAATTGGGAAGTGACGGCACGGAGAAGTTTTTCACCGTTATCAACGACCTGGCGTCCCTGCAAAATATCAGTAGTAATCCCGGCGGGTATTACGCCCTTGGCGGCAGCATTGACGCAAGCGCGACATCGACATGGAACTCCAATGGTTCCGGAGGGTATTACGGTTTTGCGCCGATTGGCAACTCTTCTACGGCATTTACCGGCGCATTTGACGGCCTTGGTCACACTATTACAAGTATGTATATCCATCGTCCGACAGCTAACTATATTGGTCTTTTCGGATATACCGAAAGTTCTTCAATGATAAGGAATGTTGGACTGCTTAATGCTGATATCACCGGCCTGAATTATGTCGGTGGCCTGGTGGGGTATAATTATAGCGGCAGCATATCCGCTTCTTACAGTACGGGTACGATAAGCGGCTCGAACTCTGTTTCTGGCGACTATGGCGGAAGTTCGTATGTCGGTGGCCTGGTGGGGTATAATTATAGCGGCAGCATATCCGCTTCTTACAGTACGGGTACGATAAGCGGCTCGAACTCTGTTTCTGGCGACTATGGCGGAAGTTCGTATGTCGGCGGCCTTGTGGGGTATAATTATAGCGGCAGCATATCCGCTTCTTACAGTACGGGTATGGTAAGCGGCTCGAACTCTGTTGTTGACGGCTCGCTCGGAAGTTCGTATGTCGGTGGCCTTGTGGGGTATAATGATAAAGGCAGCATATCCGCTTCTTACAGTACGGGTACGATAAGCGGCTCGAACTCTGTTTCTGGCGACTATGGCGGAAGTTCGTATGTCGGCGGCCTTGTGGGGTATAATTATAGCGGCAGCATAGCCACTTCCTACAGCACGGGTGTGGTGAGCAGTACGAGCTATGTCGACGGTAATAGCGGAAGTTCGTATGCTGGCGGCTTGGTGGGATATAATGATAAAGGCAACATAACCACTTCCTACAGCATGGGTAATGTAACCGGTACGAACCAAGTCGACGGCTCGCTCGGAAGTTCGTATGCTGGTGGCCTGGTGGGGTATAATTATAGCGGCAACATAACCACTTCCTACAGCACGGGTAATGTAACCGGTACGAACAATGTTGTCGATGGGACGGTTGGAAACTCGTATGTCGGCGGTCTGGTGGGATATAATGATAAAGGCAACATAACCACTTCCTACAGCACAGGTGCGGTGAGCGGCTCGAACTCTGTTGTTGGCGGTTTTGGTGGAAGTTCGTATGTCGGTGGCCTGGTGGGGGCTAATGGCGGCACCGTCAACAACTCTTTCTGGGACGTGACAACTTCCGGACAGTCAACCAGCGCAGGCGGTAAGGGACTGACAACCGCCGACTTTATGCACCGTGCGACTTTCACTTCCGCCACGGCGGCAAACGGCAATGTAAATCCCGGCTGGGATTTTAACACAACCTGGTGGATGTCTGAAGGCAACACCCGTCCCTTCCTGCGTTCTGAATACAGTACGAATATCACCAATGCGCACCAGTTGCAGTTAATGGCGATGAATCTTGGCGCATCTTATACGCTGGCCAGCAATATCGACATGAGTGAACTTAAACGGGCATCGGGCATGTGGAATACATCAACCGGCTTTGTTCCGATTGGTAACTCTTTCACGGCGTTTACCGGCTCATTTGACGGCCTTGGTCGCACCATTACCGGCTTATATATCCATCGTCCAGCAACTAACTATATCGGGTTTTTCGGATATACGGGCAGTTCCTCCATTATTCAAAATGTCGGGCTGCTTAATGCTGAGATTACCGGCCCGACTTACGTTGGCGGTCTGGTGGGGTATAATCAAGGCGGTCTCATTAGTAATTCCTACAGCACTGGCAATATAACAGGCATAGGTGTTGGTTACGACGGCACCGGTGATTATATAGGCGGTTTGGTGGGATATAATGACGGAACCATCAGCAATTCCTATAGTACGGGAGTGGTGTATGGTAGTTGGGGGTATGTTGGTGGCCTGGTGGGTTATAATAACGGAACTATCAGCAATTCCCATAGTACGGGTAATGTAACAGCAGGCTATTCTAATGTTGGCGGCCTGGTGGGCTATAATGCTGGCACTATCGACAACTCCTACAGCACGGGCAAGGTAACCGGTAGGTACTATGTTGGTGGCCTTGTAGGGTGGAATGAAGACACCATCAATAATTCGTACAGCACGGGCATGGTGAACGGCGACGGTTATGTTGGCGGCCTGGCGGGGTATAGTATTGGAGGCAGTGTAGATACTTCCTACAGCACAGGTGCCGTAGACGGCACCGATGATTATATTGGCGGTTTGCTGGGTTATAATGGCGGGACCGTTAGCAGTTCCCACAGTACGGGTACGGTAACCGGCAGCGGTTATTATATTGGCGGTTTGGTGGGTTATCATCACGGGACCATCAGCAATTCCTATAATACGGGTACAGTAACCGGCAGCGGTTATTATATTGGCGGTTTGGTGGGTTATAATTACGGGACCATCAGCAATTCCTACAGTGTGGGCACGGTAAACGGCGCCGGTAATTATTATTTTGGCGGCCTGGCAGGTTTTAATAATGGCACCATCAGCAATTCCTACAGCACGGGTAATGTAAGCGGTGTGAACTATGTCGGTGGTCTGGTGGGGTATAATTATGGAGGGACCATCAGCAATTCCTACAGCACTGGTTCAGTCAGTGGGAGTTCGGGAGTTGGCGGCCTGGTGGGGCGTAATGAGGCTAATAGCTATAATAGCGGCGGGACTATCAGCAATTCCTACAGCACTGGTGAAGTAAACGGCGGCGATAATGTCGGTGGTCTGGTGGGTGATAATCGGAGTGGCGCAATCAGCAATTCGTACAGCACTGGTTCTGTCAGTGGGCGTTCGGGAGTTGGCGGCCTGGCAGGTTCTAATGGCGGCACGATCAGCAATTCTTACAGCATGGGTAATGTAACTGGTGATTCCAATGTTGGCGGCCTGGTGGGGTCGAATGAGAATTACTATGGTACCATCAGCAATTCTTACTACGATATCGACAATGTATTAATCAATGGTGTCCATTATGTAACGGAAGGTGGGCTCTATACGTCGCAGTATCAGGCCTGGGTTGATAATAGCTACGCGGCATTGAATATTGACGGTTACAACACCTCACTTCCATACAGCAACGATGGTGGCTACTACACTATCACAACCACCAAGGGTCTTAAAGACATGCTGGCTTTTCTGGACAGGGGTTATACATTCAAGCTGGGGAACAATATTGACCTGAGCGGATTGTCGGACATGCACCTGCCGGTTTTCAGCGGTACATTTGACGGCGCCGGATATACCCTGTCCAACCTGACAGTGAATCAGTCTTTCAATGGCAACATTGGATTCATCGGACGTTTGAACGGCGGTACTTTAGTGAATGTGGGGCTGATTGATGCCAGTGTAACCGGAGGCAATAATGTTGGCGGCCTGGTGGGGTTTAATGGTGGAACTATCAGCAATTCGTACGGCACGGGAGTAGTCAACGGCAGTTCTTATGTTGGCGGTCTGGTGGGGTATAATGGAGGCGGCACGATCAACAATTCATACAGTACGGGTACGATTAACGGCACCAGTTCTGTTGGCGGCCTGGTTGGGTATAATGAAGGTGGCACCATTAGCAACTCGTATAGCTCTGGTGCGGTTAACGGCACTGCCAATTTTATTGGCGGTTTGGTGGGTAATAATGGTGGCACCATCAGCAATTCATACAGCACTAGTAACGTAATCGGCACAGAATCTGTTGGCGGCCTGGTTGGGTGGAATCACAGCACCATCAGCAACTCGTACAGCACGGGTAATGTAACCGGTGATTCTAATGTTGGCGGCCTCGTGGGGGACAATTTCTACGGCACAACAAATAACTCTTATTATGATGTTGATAAAGTGTTGATCAATGGGACCAAACATGTGACGGACGGCGGGCTTTATCATTCGCAATACCAGACCTGGGCTGATAACAGCTACGCGGCGCTGGACATTGCCATCTATAGTGCCACCCTGCCATACAACAACGATGGCGGCTACTACACCATCACAACGTCCCAGGGACTCAAAGATATGCTGGCATTTTTGTATAAGGGTTACACATTCAGGTTGGGGAGCAATATTGATTTGAGCGGATTGCCAGACTGGCACCTGCCGGTATTCAGCGGCACATTCGACGGTGCCGGCCATACACTGTCCAACCTGATGGTGAACCAGCCTTTCAATGACGATATTGGATTCATCGGTTATTTGAATAAAGGCACATTGGCGAATGTAGGACTGACCAACGTCAGCGTGACGGGACGCGATGACGTCGGCGGCCTGGTGGGATTTAATGACCAAGGCGTCATTGGCAATTCTTACAGCATGGGAGCGGTTAACGGGCGCCAGATGGTTGGCGGCCTGGTGGGTTATAATGATGGCAACATCAGCAATTCGTATAGCACGGGCGCGGTAAGCGGCAGTTCTTATGTAGGTGGCCTGGTGGGGGATAATTCCGGTGGTATCAGCAGTTCCTACAGTACGGGTGCGGTAAACGGCAGTGGTATTGTTGGCGGTTTGGCTGGGTATAATGATAGCATTATCAGAAATTCGTACAGCACAGGTACGGTAAGCGGCAATTCTAAAGTTGGCGGCCTGGTTGGGTATAACGATACCCAGGGCACAATCAACGGCGCTCACAGCACCGGAGCGGTAACCGGTACGAACTATGTTGGTGGCCTGGTAGGCTATAATATTGGTGTTCCAAATATCAGCAACGTCAATTCATACAGCATCAGCAATTCTTACAGCACGGGTAATGTAAGCGGCCAGAATTATGTCGGTGGACTCGTGGGGTACGTCGATAAATATAGCTCCGGTTCAGGCTTTCCTGGCGGCCTGATAGGAATGATTAATTATAATGCCGTCAGCAATTCATACAGCACAGGCGCAGTAAGCGGCAGTTCCAATGTCGGTGGACTCGTGGGGTATGATTATAAAGGCACCGTCAGCAATTCTTTCTGGGATGTGACAACTTCCGGACAGACAACCAGCGCAGGCGGCACGGGACTGACAACCGCTGATTTTATGAAGCTTGCCAATTTTACTTCCGCCACGGCGGCAAACGGCAATGTAAATCCCGGCTGGGACTTTAACACAACCTGGTGGATGTCTGAAGGCAACACCCGTCCTTTCCTGCGCTCGGAGTACAGCACGAATATCACCAACGCTCATCAGTTGCAGTTGATGGCGCTGAATCTTGGCGCGTCTTATACGCTTGCCAACAATATCGACATGAGCGAACTGACGCGGGCATCGGGCATGTGGAATACTTCAACAGGTTTTGTACCGATTGGAAATTCTTCCACGGCATTTACCGGCGCATTTGACGGCCTTGGTCACACCCTTACCGGTTTGTACATCAATCGTCCAACAACCGACTATGTGGGTCTTTTCGGATACACGAAAGGTTCTTCCGCTATTCAAAATGTCGGGTTGATTGATGTCAATATAACCGGCCGGAATTATGTCGGTGGCTTGGTGGGGTATAATTCAGGCAGTATCACCAATGCATACAACACTGGTGCTGTCAATGGAAGTTCATATGCTGGCGGCCTGGTGGGACGTAATTATCTCGGTAGTATCAGCAATTCCTACAGCACAGGCAACGTACGTGGCACAGGTAATTATGTTGGCGGTCTGGTAGGGTACAACTATTCCGGCACCATCAGCAATTCTTACAGCGCGGGGACGGTAACAGGTAAGGGGGGGGGGATCATTTCAGCTGTTGGCGGCCTGGTAGGGTACAATCATTACGGAACAATAAGCAATTCCTATAGCACGGGTAATGTAACCGGAAACGCTTATAGTTATGTGGCCGCAACCCATTATGTAGGCGGCCTGGTAGGGTACAATTATTACGGAACAATAAGCAATTCATACAGCACTGGTAATGTAACCGGCTATTCCTATGTCGGCGGTCTGGTAGGCAGCAATTCCGGCACCATCAGTAATTCATACAGCACGGGGGATGTAAGCGGTGGCAGTGATTACATCGGCGGTCTGGTAGGCAGCAATTCCGGCACCATCAGTAATTCCTACAGCATGGGTAATGTAACCGGAAACGATTTAAGTTACGAAGGATCCAGTAGTATTGGCGGTCTGGTAGGCAGCAATTCCGGCACCATCAGTAATTCATACAGCACGGGTAATGTAACCGGCTATTCCCATGTCGGCGGTCTGGTAGGCAGAAATTCCGGCACCATCAGCAATTCATACAGCACGGGTAATGTAACCGGCTATTCCTATGTCGGCGGTCTGGTGGGATATAATTACGGTTCAATAATCAATTCTTATTACGACATCAACAATGTCTTCATCAACGGAACCCATTATGTGACGGAAGGCGGTCTCTATGCTTCACAATACGCAGACTGGATGAATAATGGCTACAGATCACTGGATATTGCAAGCTACAGCTCCACCCTTCCCTACACCAGCAGAGATGTTGGTTACTACACCATTACAACCGAGCAGGGACTCAAAAATATGCTGGCATTTCTGGACAGGGGTTATACATTCAAACTGGGTAGCAATATTGATCTGAGCGAAATGCCCGACTGGCACCTGCCGGTATTCAGCGGTACATTTGACGGTGCCGGTTATATACTGTCCAACTTGATGGTGAATCAGTCTTTCAATGACCATATTGGATTCGTCGGACATTTGAATAAAGGCACATTAACCGATGTGGGGCTGACTAATATCAGTGTGACGGGAATTAATTATGTCGGCGGCCTGGTGGGAACCAATGTCAGCGGTACCATCAACAATTCCTACAGCACGGGTGAGGTGACCGGAACCGGTAATTGTATTGGTGGTTTGGTGGGTCAAAACTATTATAATAGCACCATCAACAATTCCTACAGCACGGGAACGGTAGTGACCAAAACTGGTACTCATATTGGCGGCTTAGTGGGATATAATTACGGTTCAATAAGCAATTCTTACAGCACGGGGGATGTAAGCGGTGGCAGTGATTACATCGGCGGTCTGGTAGGGTATAATCTCGGTAAAATAAGCTATTCCTACAATACGGGGACGGTAACCGGAAAGACTTATAATTATGCCAGTAATATCGGCGGTCTGGTAGGGTACAATGATTACGGTACCATCAGCAATTCTTCCAACACGGGGGCGGTAAGCGGAACCGGTCCTTATATTGGAGGCCTAGTGGGGTACAATGATTACGGTACCATCAGCAATTCTTCCAGCACGGGTGATGTCACCGGTACTTCCAATGTCGGCGGTCTGGTAGGGTATGATAAATACGGTACAATAAGCAATTCTTATTACGACATCGATAATGTCTTCATCAATGGAGCCCATCATGTGACGGAAGGCGGGCTTTATCATTCGCAATTCCAGACCTGGGCTGATAACGGTTATGCGGTGATGAACATTGCTAACTACAGTGCCACCCTGCCATACAACGATGATAGTGGCTACTACGCAATCACAACGTCGCAGGGACTCAAGGACATGCTGGCGTTTCTGAACATGGGTTATACATTCAAGCTGGGCAGCAATATTGATCTGACAGGGTTGCCCGACTGGCATCTGCCGGTTTTCAAAGGTACGTTTGACGGTGCAGGCTACACCCTGTCCAACCTGACGGTGAACCAGCCGTTTAATGACTATATTGGATTCATCGGTCGTTTGAATAGCGGCACATTAACCAATGTGGGGCTGACGAATATCATTGTGACGGGACACAATTTTGTCGGCGGCCTTGCAGGGTACAATGGGTACAGAGATTACGGCACCATCAGCAACTCTTACAGCACGGGTGAAATAGGCGCTACTAACAATAATGCTTCATTCGGTCGTTCGGGCGTCGGCGGTCTGGTGGGGTATAATTACGGCACCATCAGTAATTCCTACAGCGCGGTTGCGGTTAGCGGCAAATACTCCATCGGCGGTCTGGTAGGCAGCAATTACGGCACCATCAGTAATTCCTACAGCATGGGTAATGTAACCGGAAACGATTTAAGTTATGAAGGATCCAGTAGTATTGGCGGTCTGGTGGGGTATAATTACAGCACCATCAGTAATTCCTACAGTACGGGTGCGGTTAGCAGCCGTTACGAAGTCGGCGGCCTGGTGGGGATGAATGATGGCGGCACGATCATCAACTCCTACAGCACGGGTGCAGTTAGCGGCAGTTCCAATGTCGGCGGTTTGGTGGGATATAATTCCGGCACCATCACCAACTCTTTTTGGGATACGGAAACTTCCGGCCAGACAAGCAGCGCGGGCGGTACGGGCATGACGACCACCGATTTTATGAACAAGGCGAATTTCACTTCCGCCACGGCGGCAAACGGCAATGTAAATCCCGGCTGGGACTTTAACACAACCTGGTGGATGTCTGAAGGCAACACCCGTCCTTTCCTGCGCTCGGAGTACAGCACGAATATCACCAACGCTCATCAGTTGCAGTTGATGGCACTGAATCCTGGTGCATCTTATACGCTGGCCAGCAATATCGACATGAGTGAACTGAAACGCGCATCGGGCATTTGGAATACCTCAACCGGCTTCGTGCCGATTGGCTCCTACAATAATTCGTTCCGGGGCGCTTTTGACGGACAGGGCCACATCATTACCGGCTTGTATATTAATCGCCCGGCAACCGATTATGTAGGGCTTTTCGGCTATGCGGAAAGTTCTTCCATGATGCAGAATGTCGGACTACTTAGTGCGGAAGTCACCGGCCAGAGTTATGTCGGCGGCTTGGTGGGGTATAATAATGGTATGATCAGCAATTCCTGTAGTACAGGTAATATTAACGGTATAATTGATCATGTTGGCGGTTTGGTTGGATATAATGATTACAAAGGTAACATAGATACTTCCTACAGCACGGGTGCGATTAATGGAACTTGGTGTATTGGCGGTCTGGTAGGAGAAAATGACGGCAATATCAGCAATTCATACAACACAGGGATGGTAAATGGAACGCTCCGCGTCGGCGGCTTGGTGGGATATAATGACAGCGGCAGCATAGTCACTTCTTACAACATGGGCACAGTAAATGGAAGATCGTTTGTCGGTGGTCTGGTTGGCTGGAATTACAGCGGCAGCATAGCCACTTCCTACAGCACGGGTGCAGTAAACGGTAGGGACAATATCGGCGGCCTGGTGGGAGGTAGTGATGGCGGTAGCATGGTCACTTCCTACAGTATGGGCATGGTAAGTGGTAAGGACGGTGTTGGCGGCTTGGTGGGGTCTAATAGTAATGGTACCATAAGTAATTCCTACAGTACGGGTAATGTGGTCGGCAGCTATTACGTTGGCGGCCTGGTGGGATTTATCAATGATGGCGCCATCAGCAATTCCTACAGTATGGGTAATGTAGTCGGCAGCTATTACGTTGGCGGCCTGGTAGGGTACAATTTTTACGGCACGATCAGCAATTCTTTCAGTACGGGTAATGTAGCTGGTATGGATTACGTTGGCGGCCTGGTGGGGGACAATATTTACGGCACCATCAGCAATTCCTACAGCACGGGAGCGGTAAACGGTACGAATTATGTCGGTGGTCTGTTGGGATCGAGTTTCAGTGGTAGCATAGACACTTCCTACAGTACAGGGGCCGTCAGCGGGAATTCCAATGTTGGCGGTCTGGTGGGATATAATAATGGTGGCAGCATCGGCAATTCCTACAGCGCGGGTGCGGTGACTGGTGATGGCTCTGTCGGCGGCCTGGTGGGGTATAATTATAACGGCACCGTCAGCAACTCTTACTGGAATATTACAACGGCAGGTGTGGCAAACGGCATCGGATATGATCAAACTGCCTCGGGGCCAAGCAATACAGGCGCCACAGGTCTTACAACAAATCAAATGATGCAGTCGGCGAACTTTACGGGTTTTGACTTCACCAATACCTGGCGCATTTACGAAGGTCACACCACACCGTTGCTGAAAGTATTCCTGAAGCCGTTGACGATTACGGCGGATGACGTAACGAAAGTTTACGACGGTACGTCGGTTGGACTAACCAATGTTGCGTATTCCGATCCCGCCGCGGCAGGTTCAAGTAATCTGTTCGGCATAGCCACTCCTTATGGATCAGTGGTCAAGAACAATGTCGGCGTCTATTCTCCGGATATCTGGTCCAATCAGCAGGGGTATGACATCACCATCGGGACGCAGGCAGGAACTTACGGAACTCTGACCGTGACGCCACGCCCTGTGACCGTTTCGTCGATTGCAGATGTAAACACACCCTATGGAACTGCGGCGGCAACCGGTGCGGTCAACCTTACTAATGTTATTGCCAATGATACGGTATATTCCACCGCGGACATTGACAATCCGGTATACAACCCGGGCAGCAATTCTCTGAAAGCGAATAGTTACACACAGACGGCCAGCACCTTGAATGGCGTGGATGCGGGCAACTACACCTTAACCCCGTATACCACCCCGACACCGAACTATGTTGTTGAACCGGGGCAGGTTGTTTCCGGAATGTTCAATGTGGCAACGGCGGGAAAGAGCATATATTTTGTGGTAAACGGCATGATGCTTGCCGACCAGGGGATAACGGATGCCAGCGGCAATTACTCAGCGATGTTCCCGTTGAATTCCATTGGTGCAAACAGCGCACTGCTTGCCTATGTGGCCAATGACAGTGCTGTGAAGAGCGCCTCTGTCTATGTTGCACCCGGTGGGGACATCAGCGGTCTGTTGCTGAGCGCCAATACCCTGACCGCCTCCAGCAGCAGCGGGACCATGTCCAATACAACGCTGGGAACGGCCAAAGGCGGAATTACTTCCAGCGATATTCCTTTCACGGTTTCCGGGACAGACCTGAGTCTGACCGACGGCATCAGTTTTGTAGTGGCCGGTGGAACGAATTATTTGGTAAACGGTGCCATCACCACACAGAACGGTTCGCAGACCTACAATGGTCCGTTGACACTTCCCGGAAATGCCACGTTAACGGCGGCGGGAACCGGCGGAATCACCTTTGGCGGACCGGTGACTGGAACGGACTATAATCTGACCGCGACGGCGGGAGGCGATATCACGCTGGGCGGTCACGTCAATGTGGGGACTGGCACAGTAACCCTGACCTCTACCGACGGTGCGATTATCAACGGCATGGGCGGATTAAGAAGCATAACTGCTGAGACTCTGATGGCTTATGCGGCCAATGGCATCGGCAGCGGCGATCCTCTGATAACCGGCGTGCACAATCTGACGGCCGTCAATACCGTTGCCAATAATATTGAAATCGACAATACGGGCGTTCTTGCGGTGGGCAACATGAGAAACGGAGGAACAGGGGACGTTGTTCTTGAGAATATCGGAAAGATCACGACCGGCACAAACGCCATTACGTCATCAGGAGGAAATGTTTCCATTACCGCGCAATCCCCTCTGACGATCGGCACCGGCGGTGTGTCCGCATATAAAAACATCACGTTGGTTACATTGCCCGGTAGTGATTGCGATGACCTGACCATCAATGGACCCCTCACGTCGTCAACCGGCAATATCAGCCTGACGGCCGGCAGCCTGATCTTTTTCGGCCCGAAAGGCAGTATGAGCGCTCCGCAAGGCACGCTAATGTTAAAGGACGGGGGGTTGATATCTGCCGGCAATAAGGTGGCCAGCAACAGTACCGTAATTTCACTCTCCAAGATAATCACAAATATCATTATGGCTGACGACGACAGGGATAATGAGGATGAAGATGAAAACCAAAATGAAGACTGAATTTCGAAAGCTGATGACAAGAAAAATGATGGCAGCGCCAAAAACTGATGCAATTCATCCGCTGTTGATTGTTTGATTATGGTCAGATCAGTTTCTCTAGCTGTGACAGCGGCGGGCAGGGTTACACGTTTGAGCGGGTTCCTGTTTGTAAGCAATGAACCCGCTTTCCAGGGGAGCACTTACAATGACGCTTTCAATATTTAAGGTAAGGTGTTGACAACTTGTCCTGAACATGAAGTTATCTTCGTCATATACAGGGCACAGCCTGTTTTGCAGGCCGGGAGATCTGACGAGGTTGAAGCGTAATACGTGCCGCACTCGGCTTTACAAAACTTTGCAACAGAATTAAATGTCTGTCCGCAAGTTGCCGGACATGAATCAGCGCGAACTTCTGATGGCTCCCAAAGCCGGTATGACAATATTCCGGCGCTGATAAGAAGAATAAACATTGCAATCAATATTATTCCTTTTTTCATAATCATCACTCCTTTATAAATTCTCTACACATACTGCTTCAGCCTGTATATGCTATTGTGAAAAAATTAAAGAAGTTTCATTTGAGTGTCAGAAAGAATTTCACAAAAATTTGTGCCTGCACGTGCATAATAATCACTTGACATTCTTCAACTTGACACTAAGATAAAGTCACTTTGGAAATTAATGGAATTGAAAACATCTATGGTAATAATTTTAACTACTTGAGGAGGGGCTTATGAAGCGAGTGTTTCTTTTTATCCTGACCAATATCGCCGTGATGGTGGTTTTAAGTATTGTCGTGCATCTTCTTGGCGCGGATCGTTATCTGACCGCCAATGGAATCAATTATGTAAGCCTGCTGATCTTTGCCGCCGTATTCGGTTTCGGCGGGTCCTTCATTTCATTGGCGTTGTCCAAATGGATGGCGAAAAGAGCGACCGGTGCACAGGTAATTGTTCAACCCAGAAGCGCCGCGGAAATCTGGCTGGTGGACACGGTGAAGAAGCAAGCTTCCATGGCGGGAATTGGCATGCCGGAAGTGGCCGTGTTTGAATCGGATTCTCCCAATGCCTTTGCCACCGGCATGAACAGGGACAAATCTCTGGTTGCGGTCAGCACAGGTCTTTTGCAGACAATGAAGCGCGACGAAGTCGAGGCAGTGCTGGGACACGAAATCAGCCACGTCGCCAATGGCGATATGATTACGCTCACGCTGATTCAGGGTGTCGTGAACACGTTTGTCATCTTTATTGCACGTGTCGTCGGATATTTTGTGGATCGGGTGGTTTTGAAAAATGAAGAAGGCCGCGGCCTGGGCTTTTTCATTACAACCATTGTCGCCGAAATCGTTTTCGGCATCCTGGCGAGTGTCATCGTGATGTGGTTCAGCCGCCAGAGGGAATACCGGGCGGACGCGGGCGGCGCAAAACTGGCGGGTGCGGGGAGCATGATTTCCGCCCTGGAAAGCCTGCAGCGCAGCTCTCACGAGCCACTGCCGGATCAGATGAGCGCTTTCGGCATCAGCGGCAAACCGTCAAAGCACGGTTTGAAGCTGCTTTTCATGACCCATCCCCCGCTGGAAGACCGCATCGAAGCGCTGAAGCGTCTGGGGGGAATGGCGGCATAGTTTCGGCCGACCCCGGCCAATCGCGCAAAAGAAATGGCCGCCATTGGCGGCCATTTTATTGTGCTTTGCGTATCGGCACCTGAATTGCCGGATAATGAATTATTACCGTTTACGACGGGCTTTTGCCGCTGCGGAATAATTGCAGCATGAGAGCCGCATCGCCGCTGACCTTGTATTTTTGCTCCATCATCATTTTTGCTCCGTCGGCCTTGCGCGTTATGATATCCATCCAGACATGAAAGGGCGTTTCAATCGTGAGGTCCGGTTTTTCGCAAGTACCCTCTTTCGCGTCCACTCTTCCTTTTTCAATCGTGAAATAGCACGAATCATTAATATCCCCGGAAAATTTGATCTGCAACTGCACCTTCCTGTCTTGCGTTGCCCCGGCGTCGATCCCGAAAGGAAATACGAACATGAATTCCTCAAGGGATGCCGGACGCGGAACCATTTTTTTGTCGTCGAATTCTTTTGGAGTCACTCCTTCGGCGATGCAGGTTTTCCAGAAGATGTTTCCCATTTTTCGGAAGGACTCGATATTGCCAAGGGGCTGGGTGATCCGGGTCATTGTTTCCGGAGCGATTTTCATGGTTTTGATCAATTCGTGTCCCGCCTGCCGGGTGGCATCCAGAACATCTTTGGCTTTCTTCTCAAGCGGCGGCATGGACAAAAGGGAAGCACCGGCGCGGCAAATGGCTGCCAGGGGAGTTGCGTTCTTATGTTGCGTGTGCGCAAAAAAATCCAGCATGGCGTTAAATTCCGATGCTTCGGGAAACCCGCACACGGTGAGTAAAACGTTCGGGGGGATTTTGTTTCGCACCGGATGGAATGTTTCCCCGTCATCGCCCTGCTCAAAGAAAGGGTAAATCGCCGGAAGCGTGCGCTCCATGAATTTGCTCATCAAGGCGTTGATGGTGTGATAGTAAAGAGGCGTGGCGTAAATGACCATGTCACAGGCCAGCCATTTGGGAAACAGTTCGTCTGTCATGTCGTCTTTGTGAATGCATTGGCCGGGCGTTTTTGTCCAGCAACTGAAGCAGCCGATGCAATGATTGATTTTCTTGCTGCGCAGATTGACAATTTCAACGTCGGCGCCTGCTTCGCGCATGCCTTCGGTCAGGGCGTTCAGCATCAGGGAGGTGTAACTTTCTTTCTCGCTGCGGGGCCCGGAGTTCAGTGCAAGTACTTTCATATTGTCTCCTTTGTTTTTTAAGTTATATCATCTTCGGTTACCTGCCTTTAAATTCGGGCGGCCGCTTCTCCAGAAATGAGGTGACACCCTCAATGAAGTCACTGGTGCCGGCAGCGATCCCCTGCAGCGAGGCCTCGCGTTCCAGCGCCGTCAGGATGTCGTAGTCGAAGGACTTGTTGAGCATGCTCTTGATCATGCCGATGGCGCGGGTGGGTCCGTTGGCAAGCCGTTGAGCCAACTCCATTGCTTTTTCCATCAGTTGCTCCGCGGGTACGACCCCGTAAATGAGGCCCAACTCGAGCGCTTTTGCGGCAGGCAGATCCTCGCCCAGAAACATGAGTTCTTTCGCCTTGGGAAGTCCCACCAGACGGGGCAGGATGTAGGTGCCGCCGCCATCGGGGATCAGCCCGCGCCGCACAAACACCTGGATAAATTTTGCCGTGTCGGCGGCCAACACCATGTCGCAGGACAAAGCGAGGTTGCAGCTCGCGCCTGCGGCTGTGCCGTTTACTGCGCAGACAACCGGTTTCTCGAGAGTCCAAATCGAGCTGGTCATCCGCGAGTAACCGAACGTTGAAATGCGCATGCCCAGCGGCGTATGGGCATCATTTCTGGCGCTGCCCTTTCCAGTGAGATCGGCGCCCGTGGAAAAAGCTTTGCCGGCGCCCGTCAGGAGAATCGCACGGATGCTGTCATCGGCCTGCGCTTCTTCAAAGAGATCGCCCAGGCCCTTGACCATACCGTAAGTAAGCGCGTTCAGTATCTCCGGGCGATTCAGGGTTATGACCTCTACATTTCCATGACGTTCGACCAGCAGTTCGTCCATTTCTCACCTTCCTTCGACATTGTTAAGTCTGTTTGATAACAAATTGTCCTTTATGGGAAAAAATAGGCAAAACTCCGCTGTATGTCAATGGAAATCTACCAGCCCCCCCCCGGCTGGTTCTCACATTCCGGATGTCGCGTCATCGTTTAAGGGTGAAAATTCTTTCGATAAAATTTTCACGAAGGCCGGTGTCATGAAGCCGGCCTTCTTCTTCCACCGGCAGCAGGGGAAAACGCTCCATGAAAATCCGCGCGAAGATTCCCACACCCGTTTTGGCGGGCATGCCCTGATCGTCATAGACCTTTACTCTTTCCATTCCGCACGACGGCGAATCGCTTTTGAAAATAAAACCGCAAAGATTTTCATCGGCTAAACCGCCGACTCGCTTTTTTGCCCAGCGGACCATCCTGTCGGTTTTATCCTCTCTGGTGCTGCGGATGACCAGTCGCGGAGCGTCCTTATTTCCTTCCAGCCTTATGGTTTCCCGGGGAATGCCCATGCCGCACTCGGCTTCCGGGCAGACCGGAACGTAATCGACGTACTGCCCCAGCGTGTCGCGCAGAAAGCGGTCCAGCCTGTGTCCGCCGTCATAGCGGACGGGATTTCCTAAAAGACATGAGCTGATGCCGAGTTTTATCTTTTCCATGTCGGTTCCCCTTCTGTGACGGTTTTTAACAGGGGATGATTTGTAAGTCAACCGAACACTGTTTGCCGGGTCAGTGAACGGTAAAACTGCTTCACAAAAGTTATCCGATGTTGTAGCATCCGTCAGCCCGTTTCATGGGTGAATTATTTACATGACAGGATTGTTGTTGAAAACATTATGCTGAATGATGCCGTAAGCTTCTTTTATTACATCGTGCTTTTCGCGATTTATTGTTTCATGGGATGGGTGGTGGAGGTTGTTTACCGGTCCATCACACAGCGAAAGTTTGTCAACGCGGGATTCCTGTTTGGCCCTTTTATTCCCATCTATGGTCTGGGCGCTTTCGTGATCATTGTCTTGCAGCATTTGTTTCAAAACTGGCATGTCGCGCCGCGCTTTGTGATTTTCGGTCTGGCCATCACCTTGATGGAATACCTGGTTGGTTTTTTTTCCGAAAAGATATTTAAGCTGAAGCTCTGGGATTATTCGGGAAACAGGTTAAATCTTCATGGCCGCGTCTGCCTGCATTTTTCCTTGTTATGGACCGTCCTGGCATTGCTCCTCGTAACATTTGTTCATCCGGAAGTATTTCACCGGGTGGCGTTGCTGAATGATAGTGCGGTCAAGTATTCGGCAATTGCTTTTATGATCTATTTCTGGATCGACTATACTTTTTCCGTGATGTCCCTTGCCGCATTCCGGAAGGCCGTGGCTTATCTCTACGAGGAATACTTCAATTTGAGTAATACCGAAATTGAAAATAACATAAAATCGTTTCAACGGTTGCTCGACGCATTCCCCGATCTGAATAAATATATTTATCAAAACATCAATCAGCGAATCAAAACCAGGTTAAATTCTTTTATCAAACCCATCCAGGAAAAAATTATTCTGGAAATGACGGGTCGGACGCCGTTTGAAAAGGAATATTATGATACGGTGCAGGACATCCTGCAGCATGAAGAGTTCTTGAAACTCAAAGACTATTTTCATCATAATTCTTCCATTTACGCCCATGTTCACGATGTGGCTTATTTATCTTACCGGATCAGTAAGTATCTGAAGCTGGATTATCGTTCAACCGCGCGCGGGGCGCTGCTGCATGACTTTTTTCTGTATGACTGGCGCGATCATGATGTGCCGGATCTGCCCCGGGAAAAATTTCACGGTCTCGCGCATCCCGGGATCGCCGTGGCCAATGCCAGAAAACATTTTTCGCTCAATGAAATTGAAGAAGACATTATCATTAAACACATGTGGCCGCTGACGCTGATGCCGCCGAAATATAAAGAATCTTTTATCGTGTCTTTTGCCGATAAATACCTGTCGTCCAAAGAGTTCATCAACGAGTACAAGAAAAGAATCAGCCGTCTTCCGGGGAAGAAAGCGCGCAAGCGAGAGGATGCCAGTTCCTGAGGGATTGCAGCCGGGCGTTTACAATGCGCCTGCACACCTCTTGAAAAATCGGATGATGATCACAGGATGCCGCTGACCGCGGTGACGGATTTTTCGGGAATAAGTAGAAAACTGTCCGTAAGTGTGACGCCGATTTTTGCCAGTTGCAGTTTTTCATGAATTTCTTTTTGATTATCCAGCGCAAAGTCCGCATAGCCCGCGGAAAAGCGCCGCGGCAAGAGATGTCTCCCTTCACGGCGCAGTTGCCGGTTGATGTAGTCCGTGATCCAGTCGAGAGCGGCATCGGCCATTTCGCTGGCCGTGGCGTCATAAACGACGGCGGCGGTTAAATCGCCCTGGCTTGTTTTGTCCCGAATGGCTTCCATAATGGCACCGCCCGCTGTCGCGCCCAGCAGAACAGCTTCCCGGCAGTCGCGGAGGAAAGCGGCCAGCTTGGCGCTGTCGAAAGACAATCCGCCCGCGAGCCTGATCTTCCGGCCGTCATTTTCATGGATGGGCAGCAGGAGAAAGGACCCTTGCAGAGAAATGAGCGATATGGCTTCTTCCATGTGATGGTCTGTTTCTTTTTGCCGGGAAGAAGAAATCGATGTAATCTTTTTTTTAAAGCCCAGCCGGGAATAGATTTTCGCCGCGGGCGGCTGAAGGATAATGTTTTTCAAAATGGTGGGAGAATTAAGCATGTCCGGTCGGCCCTGTTCAGGTAGTGATGCTTATTGGGGAATATTGCTGTAACGTCTTTTCCACCGGTTCAGTTTTTTAAACGCGTCCTTGACGACATCCAGCAGCATGTCCATGTCCAGCGGTTTTTCAAAATAATCATCGAAGCCCGCTTCGCGGCATTCCTCAATTTCAAAAAGCGGCGCCCAGCCGGTGACCGCAAAGATTATCGATACGGGCTTTGTTTCCCGAATCTGGCGGCAAAGGTCGATGCCGTTCATGCCGAAGAGTTTCAAATCCAGAAAAATGACGTCAATATCGCTTCCTTTAAGAATTTCCAGAGCCTGCTTGCCGTTTTCCGCGGACAGGATCTCGTAGCCATCATCGGTAAATACGCCCGAAAATAATTCACGCACCGATTCTTCATCGTCAACAATCAGAATTTTCCCTTTCACAACTGTATGACTCCTTCCATGCCGGTTAACGATCCAGGGATGCAAGCTTCTGGACGACGGCGTTTCCCATTTCTTCCGTGCCGGCCAGTCTGCCGCCCGCCGAATATATATCCTGTGTGCGCCAGCCGTCTTTCAAAACGTCCGCTACGGCTTTTTCGATCAAGGCTGCCGCTTCGGACCGATTGAATGAATGCCGCAGCATCATGGCCACCGATAAAATCGTCGCCAGAGGATTGGCGATGTTTTTCCCCGCGATATCCGGCGCGGAACCGTGAATCGGTTCATACAGCGCTTTGTCCGATCCCAGGCTGGCCGAGGGCAGCATGCCGATGGAACCGGTCAGCATGGCGGCTTCATCGCTTAAGATGTCGCCGAACAGGTTGGTGGTCACAATCACGTCAAACTGCGATGGATTGCGGATGAGTTGCATGGCGCAGTTATCGACGTACATGTGTTTCAGCGTCACGTCGGGATAATCCCGTCCCACTTCCGTCACCACCGCGCGCCACAGTTCCGTGGTTTCCAGAACGTTGGCTTTGTCCACCGACAGAAGATTTTTCCGGCGTTTGCGCGCCAGTTCAAAAGCGCGGCGGGCGATGCGGCGGATTTCCTCTTCCGTATAAATCATCGTGTTGACGCCTGTGCGCCTGCCGTCTTTATCTTTGGTCACGCCGCGCGGCCGGCCGAAATAAACATCTCCGGTTAATTCCCGCAAAATCATGATGTCGATGCCCTGCACCACTTCTTTTTTCAGCGGCGAGGCGTCCAGTAATTCATCAAAAACGACCACCGGCCGCAGATTGGCGTAAAGCCCGAGCTTTTCGCGCAATCCCAGAAGCGCCCTTTCCGGGCGGACGCTGTAATCGAGTCCCTCCCATTTCGGGCCGCCCACGGCGCCAAGCAAAACCGCGTCGCTTGCGAGGGCAAGCTTTAAACTCTCGTCGGGAAGGGGAACGCCGAAAACATCATAAGCGCTGCCGCCGATCAGCCCTTCCTGTAAAGAGAGCTTAATATTATTTTTATCGGAGACAACCTTTAAAACCTTTAAGGCTTCTTTTATGATTTCCGGGCCGACGCCGTCTCCGGCAAATACGGCGATATGATAGGTTCTGTCAGTCATGCCGTCCTCATTTCTTCGCGATATGTTTCATCAGACCGCCGTCGGCGATGAGCTGTTCCATAAAGGGCGGTATGGGACTGATGGGGAATTTCTGATCCGAATCGGCGATGGCAATGGTTCCCTTGGCGCTGTCGATGGTGATTTGCTTTCCTTCGGCAATCGCGTCGGCCAGTGCGCCGGATTCAAAAATCGGCAGTCCCATGTTGAAAGCGTTGCGGTAGAAAATGCGCGCAAAACTTTTGGCTACGACGCAGGAGATTCCCGCCGCTTTAATGGCGATGGGCGCGTGTTCCCGCGAGGAACCGCAGCCGAAGTTTTCGCCGCCGATAATGATGTCGCCGGGCTTCATTTTTGCGACAAAATCAGGGTCTGCGTCCTCCATACAGTGTTTGGCGAGTTCCGCAGGATCGGACGTGGTCAAATAGCGCGCCGGAATGATGGCATCGGTATCAATATTATCTCCAAATTTCCAGACTTTTCCAGTAAATATCATGTTCAAAATCCTTTACGTTATAGTTCCTCGGGTGATGCAATGCGGCCCAGGACGGCGGATGCCGCCGCCACGGCGGGACTGGCCAGATAGACTTCGCTGTTGGGATGTCCCATGCGTCCTACGAAATTGCGATTGGTTGTGGCGACGGATGTTTCGCCGTCGGCCAGAATGCCCAGATGGCCGCCCAGGCAAGCGCCGCAGGACGGCGGTGAGATCACCGCGTTGGCGTCCATGAAGATATCCAGCAACCCTTCATGCATCGCCTGCCTGTATATGAGCGGTGTGGCCGGGACAACAATCAACCGGACGTGGGGCGAGGCTTTGCGGTTTTTTAAAATTTCTGCGGCGATGCGCAGATCTTCGATCCGGCCGTTGGTGCAGGAGCCGATCAGCGACTGATCAATCTTCACGTTGCCTGCCTGACTAACCCCTTTCACATTGGAGGGCAGATGCGGGAACGCAACCTGGGGTTCCAGTTTACCTGCGTCGATTTCAATGATTTGCGAATAAACCGCGTCGGCATCGGATGCGTAAAATTTATAGGGACGTTCGGCGCGTCCTTCCACATAGCCTTTTGTGATTGCGTCCGGCGCGAAAATACCGTTCTTCGCGCCCGCTTCAATGGCCATATTGGCCATGGACAGCCTGTCCGCCATCGGCAGGTTGTCAATCGTTTCTCCCGTGAATTCCATTGCCTGATAAAGCGCGCCATCAACGCCGATTCGTCCGATGATATTCAAAATCAAATCTTTTCCGGAAACCCATTTAGACAGTTTTCCGTAGATAATAAATTTGATCGATGACGGCACTTTAAACCAAAGTTCGCCCGTGAGCATGACGGCGGCCAGATCCGTGCTGCCGACGCCTGTGGCAAAAGCGCCCAGAGCGCCGTACGTGCAGGTATGGCTGTCTGCGCCAATGACCAGATCACCGGGGAGCACAATGCCTTTTTCTGGCAGGAGCGCATGCTCCACACCCACCTGTCCGCCTTCATAGAAATGCGTCACGCCGAATTCTACGGCAAATTCACGGACGGTTTTGCACTGCTGGGCGGAGTTGATATCCTTATTCGGTGTGAAATGGTCCAGCACCAGCGCCACTTTATCCCTGTCGAAAACCTTTTTTCCGCCCGCCGCCCGGAATTCCTTGATGGCAATGGGCGCGGTGATGTCGTTGCCCAAAGCGATATCGACGCGCGCATTGATCAACTGACCCGCGGAAATTTCCCGGAGGTCCGTGTGCGCCATTAAAATCTTTTCCGTTATCGTATTTCCCACGTGCTGTGCTCCTTGACTGATAAAAAATGCTTCTCAATGTAAAAAATAAGGGGCTGACAATACTCCATTTTTCAGCTTAATTCAACTTGAACCTTTTTAACGTTGTCTTTCAGGAATTCCAGCCGGTTGAGCGCGTTAATGTAAGCCTTGGCCGACGCGACAATGACGTCGGGATGCGCGCCACGTCCGACAACGGATTGTCCGTTGAATTTAAGCTGGACGGTCACTTCGCCCTGCGCGTCCGCTCCGCCGGTGATGGCGTTAACCACATATTTCAGAAGCGGATAATTGGTTTTGGTGATATTGCGGATTGCCGCAAAGGTAGCATCCACCGGCCCGTTGCCGAAACCCGCGTTGCGCAGGACTTCTTTTCCCACCTGCATTTCCATTGTGGCGGTGGGAATGGCGACATTGCCGCTGACCACGTTTAAATACACCAGATTATACTTGTCTTCCCCGCGATAAATTTCCTCATACAAAATCGCCTGTAAATCTTCGTCGTAGATGTCCTTCTTGACGTCAGCCAGGTCTTTCACTTTCACCGCTACCCGGTTCAACTGTTCTTCGGTCAAAATGTAACCCATTTTTTTCAAGTGTTGCGCAATCGCGGCCCGCCCGGAATGCTTGCCCAGAACAATATGGGTGTCGCTGATGCCGACCGACTGCGGGGTCATGATCTCATAGGTGATTTTTTCCTTAATCAGGCCGTCCTGATGAATGCCGGATTCATGCGCAAAAGCATTGGCGCCGACGATGGCTTTATTCGGCTGAACCGGAACGCCGGTGATCTGCGTGAGCAGCCGCGACGATTTATAAATCTGGTCCGTCTTGATTTTAGTATAAAGGCCATACATGTCCCTGCGTGTGGCCAGCGCCATGACAATTTCCTCCATGGCCGTGTTGCCGGCGCGCTCGCCAATGCCGTTAATCGTGCATTCCACCTGCCTGGCGCCGTTGCGGATCGCGGCGAGCGAATTGGCGACCGCCAGCCCCAGATCGTTATGGCAGTGAACGGAAATAATGGTGTCACCCATGTTCTTTACGTTGGCGAACAGATAAGCGATCAGAGAGCCAAATTCCTCCGGAATGGTGTAACCGACCGTATCGGGGATATTGACGGTGACGGCGCCGGCGTCAATAACGGCCGACACCATCTCGACCAGGTAGTCTTTGTCTGAACGAGTGGCGTCCATGGGCGAGAATTCCACGTTGGCTGTATAGGATCGGGCCAGTTTGACAGCGGAGACGGCTTCTTTGAGGACCTGTTCCCGGCTCTTCTTGAGCTGGTATTTTAAATGAATATCCGACGACGAAATAAACGTATGAATGCGCGGCTGCGCGGCGTTTTTGATGGCTTGCCAGGCGCGGTCGATATCCTGCTTATTGGCGCGCGCCAGTCCCGCTACCTGTGATTTTTTGATTTCCCGGGCGATTTGCCGGACCGCGTCGAAGTCCCCTTCGGACGCGATGGGGAATCCCGCCTCGATAATATCGACGCCGAGTTTTTCGAGTTGCCGGGACAGGATGAGCTTTTCCTCCGTGTTCATGCTGGAGCCGGGCGACTGCTCGCCGTCTCTCAGCGTCGTATCAAAAATATAGACGCGATTTTTTTCTTTCTTCATACATTACTCCTTCCCGATATATTTAGAAAAATGAATAGCCTGAACACGGTAAAAAAAAGCCGTGGGTTTTGCTGCCCACGGCCTTTTTAGGTAATCAGTTAGGTTACAAGTTCAGTGACGACCTAAAAACGACGGGCAGGCGGCCTTAAGTAACAGGCGCAACAGGGCGAGGCCCGGAAGCAGGGGGAGAAGCGCGCTTGCCATAATCGTTGTTGCCGTATAACCAAACATGGTTTCCATCTTTAAAAAGTCTTACTCATTTTTTTGTTCTACTAATGCAAAAATTGAATGTTGTCAAAATATTTTTTTCAGCTCGCATAAAAAAGGGGAGCGTTGGCTCCCCTTCTCAAGGAGGGATGGACGCTTTGGCTATTGGCACATCCCCATTCCTAAACCAGGCCCGGGGCCCTGTCCCGGACCGAATTCGCCGTGGTCTCTCATTCCGCCACGGGGTCCGAAACCGGGTCCTTTGCCCCAGCCCGAGTTAGCCAGCTTTTCTTTTTGTCCCGGTGTGAGCACCTTGTGAGTTTCCAGTCTCAGGGCGGTTGCTTTGTCCTCCATCTGGTCACGCAGGGTCCTTAATTCTTTTTGAGCGGCTGTAATTTTATCCTTATCGGGATTGGCTTGCAGCCACAGTCTGCGCAGTTCGACTGATTTGTCAAATATCTTTTCGCGTAAGGGTCTGGTTGCCTTATCATGGGCATCCCGCAGGGCATCGATTTTTGCTTTTTGAGTGTCGGTTAAATTCAATCTTTCCAGACCTGCTTCCCGGCACGGCCCGCATCCCTTTCCCTTACCGGGACCCGGCCCCCAGGCAAACGCCTGAGATGTTAAAAGCAAGCCCACTGCAATGGCGGTTAGTGCTAAAGTAATTTTTTTCATGGTGCGTCTCCTTATTTTGTACGTTTTTTGCTGATCAGTTGCCTGATATTTAAGCATCGTCTGTGCCAAGTAAATAAGTGGTTGGAATTACAAGATAAGATGGATATGGCGATAAATATCAGTTGCCTTTTATAACCGTTGTGTGGATAATGCGTATCCAATTCGGATACGCCAGCCGGGTCAATTGTATCCAGATAAATGCAGGGGCATGAATGATTCACGATAAAAAGAAGAAAAAAATCCGTTTTGATATTTCCGCCTGGGTCGTTGCCAGTGCAATTGCCGTTTTAGCCGTTATTCTGGGTATGATGATTTTCATGCAGTTTCAACTCAGAAAGGATCAGGCGGTAACCCTTTTTGTCGAAAAAGGATCAACGTTGATCCAGTCTTTTGAAGCCGGGCTGCGCGGCGGATTGGGGCGTTATGACGACGCGTTTTATCTCCAGAAATTGCTGATGGAAACCGCCCAGCAGCCGGATATTGATTATCTGGTTGTGACGGACGGCAGGGGACAGATTCTGGCGGACAGCGATCCGTCCATGCTGGGCAGACCCTATGGGCTGGACCTGGATGTTCAGAAGATTGCCGGAAGTCGGGAAATTCGCTGGCGGCAGACGGCCAATCCGGAAGGCGCCGGAACGTTTGAGGTTTACCGGGGATTTTCCCCGTGGCGCAGTGACGCCGGGCAGGACAAGTTGATTGTTTTCGTCGGTTTGAACATGGATAAAATCGAAAAAGCATCGCGGGAAGATACATTTGGGACAGTGGTGGCGGCGCTGATTTTGGTCTTGATCGGATCGCTTGCCATTGTGTCCCTTTTTCTGGTGCAGGCGTATCGTCTGGCGCAATCGTCCCTTTCACGGATCACGGTTTTTTCCGAAGCCCTGGTGAAAAATATGCCCATAGCGCTTCTGGCTGTGGATCAGACCGGAAGGATCGTTGCCTGCAATGAGCAGGCGCAGGCGCTGATTGACGGTTCCTGCCATGAGGCAACGGGACGGGATGCCTCCACGATGGTAGGCGCTCCGTTTTTTCAGGTATTGGAGCGGATTGATGCTCAAACCGGCCTGATTGAAGAGGATGTGGCCATTCCGACCGCCGGAGATCCGGAGCAAATCTGGGAGGTGGTTGCAGCGGCCTTTTCCGATGAAGATGCCCACAAGGGGAAAATCCTGCTGGCCCGGAACGTAACGGCCGTCAGGCTTTTGGAACGGGAAGTCGCCCGCAGCAGCTACCTGAACGCCATCGGGTCGCTGGCCGCCGGCGTGGCGCACGAAATAAGAAATCCACTCAGCTCCATCAAGGGTTTTGCCGTATATTTTAAACAAAGGCTTGCCGGAAATAAAGACGATGAGGACACAGCGGATATCATGATTGCCGAGACCGAAAGGCTCAACCGGGTCATCAGTCAACTCATTGAATTTGCCCGGCCGCTCACATTGAAAAGAGAGCGAACAAACATGACGGATCTGGTGCGGCACACGGTCAGGCTGGTGGATGACGAAGCGCGGAAGAATGCCGTCGAAATTAACGTCAAGGCGGATGAGGATTTGGCGCCGGCGGAGGTTGATCCGGACAAAATCAAGCAGGTGCTGCTCAATATTTTTCTTAATGCTCTGGCGGCCATGCCCGCGGGCGGACGGTTATCCATTGAACTGGCGGCGCAAAGCGATTTTATGGAGGTGACGGTTTCCGATACCGGAGAGGGCATCAGGGAAGAAAACCTGCCCCGGATTTATGATCCGTACTTCACGTCCAAACCGGCGGGCACCGGCCTGGGACTGGCCGTCGCGCAAAAAATCATGGACGCGCACGCCGGTGTTGTTCAAATTGAAAGCAAAGCGGGATTCGGCGCAAAAGTTGTCCTGCAATTCCCGTTGTCGGCGCAGAAGAGGATGGAAAAATGAAAAATAAATTTGTCATTTTAATCGTTGATGATGATTCCGCGCATCGTCTGATGTTGAAAAAGCTGCTGGGCGGCTGGGGATATGCCGCAGTCGAGGCGGACGACGGTTCGGGGGCGATTGAAGAAGTTCGCAAGCAGTCTTTTGATTTGGTCCTGATGGATATTCGCATGCTGAAAGTATCGGGCATTGAAGCTCTGGAACAAATCAAAAAGATCAATCCGGCCATTCCGGTGATTATCATGACGGCCTATGCGTCTGTGGAGACAGCCGTCAGCGCCATGAAAAAAGGTGCGGACGATTACCTGACCAAGCCGCTGGATTTTGATGAACTGAAAATCAAGCTTTTCCGGGCGACCGACCACAGTCTGCTGAAAAAAGAAAATGAATATCTTAAAGAAAGACTGGGGGAAAAATTCGACCGGCGGAATATTATCGGTCAGAGCCCCGCGATGGTTAAACTGCTGGAAATTGTGGAACAAGTGGCCCCGACGCAGGCAACGATCCTGATCACCGGAGAATCCGGCGTCGGCAAGGAAGTTATCGCCAATCTCATTCACGCCAACAGCAACCGCAAACAGGCGCCTTTTGTGAAAATCAACTGCGCGGCGCTCACCGAAACGCTTCTGGAGTCTGAGCTGTTCGGCCATGAAAAGGGCGCATTTACCGGCGCGGACCGCAAGCGGGAAGGGAAGTTTGTCCAGGCCGACGGCGGCAGCATATTCCTGGATGAAGTCAGCGAAATGTCGCAGGCGATGCAGGTCAAACTCCTGCGGGTTCTACAGGAAAGGGAATTGACGCGGGTGGGCGGTTCGGAAGTCGTCAAAGTTGACGTCCGCGTTGTTGCCGCAACGAACAGGGATTTAAAAAAGGAAATCCGGGAGGGACGATTCCGGGAGGATTTATTCTACCGGTTGAACGTGGTGGCGCTCACCGTGCCGCCGCTTCGGGAAAGGCCGGAGGATATTCCCCTGATGGCGCAATCCTTTTTGAAGATGTTTGCCGCCAGGAATTCCAAATCCATCCCGGGATTTACACCGCAGGCCATGCGAAAGCTCGGGCAGTATGCCTGGCCCGGCAATGTCCGTGAATTGATGAACTCCGTGGAGAGATCCGTTGTTCTGTCGCGGGATGAGTCGATCGATGCGGACGAACTGATGTTTCCGATGGCGGACCATCTTTCGTTCACTGATCAAGCGGGAAGAGCCGGTCAACCAGCCGGGGCGGCCGGGAATCTGCCGCTTGAGGAGGTGGAAAAAAGAAGCATTCTGGAGTCGCTGGCCGCATGCGGCGGCAACAAAAGCGAAGCCGCGCGCCGTCTGGGCATCACCCGGAAAACCTTGCGGAAGAAGCTGGAGAAGTATGAAGGTAATGCATCCCATGATTAAAATCATATTGCAAAGACCGGCCGGCCGGGTTATGGAAACAAACATGTTTAGAGTCTTTCATTTTATTGTTTTATTATTGATGATCTTGTCGCTGGCCGCATGCGATAAAACATCGTCACAAAATGACGTCCATAAGAAGGCGGATAAGCTGCCCGCCTATGGTGATATTCTGGTGCGGGGCGATATCGGCGACGCCAGCAACATGATTCCGCTTCTGGCGTCCGATTCGGCGTCGCACGCCGTTGGCGGCATGGTATTCAACGGTCTGGTCAAGTACGACAAAGACATGAATATCGTGGGCGATCTGGCTCAGTCCTGGGATGTTTCGCAAAACGGTCTGGTTATTACATTTCATCTGCGCAAAGGGATTCGCTGGCATGACGGCAAACCCTTTACCTCCGCCGACGTGCTCTATACCTATCAGGTCACGACCGATCCTAAAACACCAACCGCTTATGCGGGAGATTTTTTGAAAATCAAAAAAGCCGAAGCGCCGGACGATTACACATTTCGCGTAACTTACGACAAACCTTTTGCTCCTGCGCTGATCAGTTGGGGGTCCGCCATTCTGCCCAAACATCTTCTGGCCGGGAAAGACATTACAAAAAGTCCGCTGGCCCGACATCCCGTCGGCACCGGGCCTTACAAGTTCAAGGAATGGGTGGCCGGACAGAAGATCGTTCTGGTATCCAACGAGGATTACTTTGAAGGCCGTCCTTATATCGACGGCCGTGTTGCGCGCATTATTCCCGACACCGCCACGATGTTTCTGGAACTGCGTGCGCAGAATATCGGGATGATGGGACTCACACCGCTGCAATACACAAGGCAGACGGACAATAAGCTGTTCAAAGAGAATTTCAACAAATATCGATACCTGGCTTTTGCCTACACCTATCTGGGTTATAATCTGAAAAATCCTCTTTTTACGGATAAACGGGTAAGGCAGGCTATCTCCTACGCCATCAAAAAGGATGAAATTGTCAGCGGGGTTCTGCTGGGATTGGGCAAACCCGCGACGGGGCCTTATAAGCCCGGCACCTGGGCGTATAACGACAAAGTGAAAATTTACAGTTACGATCCGGCCAAAGCACGCGCTTTGCTAAAAGAAGCGGGCTGGGCGGATACTAACGGCGACGGCGTCCTGGAGAAAGACGGCAAACCTTTTGTCTTCGAAATCCTGACGAATCAGGGCAATGAAACGCGTCAGAAATGCGCGGAGATCATTCAGCGTCAGCTGAAGGAGGTCGGTATCACCGCAAAGATCCGCGTTCTGGAATGGTCGGCGTTTGTGACGGATTTCATCAACAAGCGGCGTTTTGACGCGGTGATTCTGGGCTGGACGATTCCGCTGGATCCCGATGCTTATGACGTGTGGCATTCCAGTAAAACCGCGCCGGAAGAACTCAACTTTGTTTCCTACAAAAATTCCGAAGCCGACGAGATGCTGGAAAAGGGCCGCGGTACCTTTGATCAGGCCGAACGCAAGAAATATTACGACCGCTTTCAGGAAATCCTGGCTGAAGACCAGCCTTATACCTTTCTCTATGTCCCCGACGATTTAATTATCATCAACAACCGCATCCGCGGCGTCGAGCCCGCGCCCATCGGCATCGGCCATAACTTCGACAAGTGGTATGTCCCCAAGGACGAGCAGAAATATTCAATGACCCGGTAGCGCCATTCATAGAACAAGGGGTTGCAACCCCTTGTTCTATGAATGGCGTAGGGCGGATAAAAAATGCTTGACAATAGAACGAACGTTCTATATAAGAGGGGCCATGAAAAAAACCCGTGACATAAAATCCGTTGAGCAGAGCCTGGTTTTCTTTTATCGCAACCAGAAGCGTATGCCTACGTATGCCGAGATGATGGATTTGCTTGAAGTGCGCTCTAAAAGCGTCGTTTTTTACTGGATTGAAAAGCTTATCGAAAAGGGCATTCTGGAAAAAGACGCTCAGGGATTTCTCAAACTGTCGGGGATTTCCTTCGGTATTCCCCTGGTCGGCAACGTTGCAGCCGGTCTTCCCGCCGCCGCCGAAGAAAACTCGCACGACATGATGTCCATGGATGAATACCTGGTGGCCAAACCGGATACTTCTTTTTTGCTGCAGGTTACCGGCGACTCGATGACCGGCGCGGGCATTATGGAAGGCGATCTGGTCATTGTCGAACGTGGCCGGGCGCCCAAAAGCGGCGATATCGTTCTGGCCGAAGTGGATGGCCGGTGGACGATGAAATATTTCCGCAGACAGGGCGGGGAGGTTGTTCTGGAGGCGGCCAACCCGGCTTATCCTGCGATTTATCCCAAAGAAGAACTCAAAATAGGCGGCGTGATCACCGCCTCCGTCAGAAAATATCTGATGTAACCCGGATCAACAAGTATGGAGAAAAGTTATGCAGGCTACAGCCGGTAGTACTTCCTTGCAGATCGCGATGAACGGAGATTCGACAGTATCGTCGAATCGGGAATTGTTCAGGGCAACGATGCGTAAAACACAAAAAACAGACTGGGACCAGGTGATCATAAAAATCGACAAACAGATTTCCAGGGCAGGCGCTGTTGTTCTTGCCATGTCGGTTTTGTATTTTACTTCGATTTTTGTATGCAGGTTGTTAAGTTAGCATTCTTATAACCTCCGGACAGGTTTTGACGGATCAGGAAATCAGTACCACCCCCCGCGAAGGTTTGTCAAAATTACATTGACTCATCATGCCATTCTTCATATATTTTGCGAATATGAGCTTAAGCCAATTACAACTTGAATTGGAGCGGGCCGCCATGTAAGCTGCAACGTCTTCAGAAAAAATAAAAAAAGAAAAGCGTGACAACATGTCTGAAAATCAAAGTGGATACCGAAAGACCGCCAGACAGTCCAGGCTAACGGAAGAGTTGCGTCTGGAGAGCGAGGAAAAATATCGCAATATTCTTGAAAATATTGAAGACAGTTATTACGAAGTCAATCTGGCAGGCAACTATACATTCTTCAATAGTTCGTTATGCAAACTTAGCGGATGCTCTAAAGAGGAATTGCCGGGGCTGAATTACCGGCAATTCCTTGATGAAGAGACCGCAAAAGAAGTCTTTCGGGTGTTTCATAAAGTTTACAGCACGGGAGAACCTTCCAAAGCGTTTGATTGGCAGATCATAAGAAAAGACGGGGCTAAAAGACATGTGGAAGCCTCCGTATCGTTGAAAAAAGATGTTTCAGGTAAGCCAACAGGTTTCAGAGGAATCATTCGCGACATTACAGAACGCAAACGGATAGAAATGGAATTACACAACAAAGAACAGAAGTTCCGGGCTCTGGCAGATCAATCTTCAGACATCATTCTTCTCCTGAATCGGGAACTGGTTGTCACTTATAAAAATCAAGCGTTGGAAAAAACGTTAGGATTCAAAACGGAAGACCTGCTTGGCAGCAGCATGTTTGAGTATATTCATCCGGACGACTTGAAAACGGTCACGGATATCTTCAGTGAACGGTTTCATGATCCGAAGGCCCCGGTTACGAACATTGAAGTGCGCATTCGTCATAAGGATGGAAACTGGCGTACGTTCGAAGCAATTGGGTCTAATCTGGTTCGCGACAATACTGTTGAAGCCGCGATTATTAATCTTCGCGACATTACCAGGCGGAAGCAGACGGAAGAAATGCTCAGACAGAACGAAGCCCAGTACCGATTGCTGGCGGACCACGTGAAAGACTATGTGTGGCTCATGGATATCAACCTGAAAGTTAAATATGTCAGTCCCTCCGCGGCAAAGTTGCTGGGGTATGAACAGGATGAGTTTAAAAATCTCCCGTTTAATAAATTTTTAACGGCAGCATCCTTCAAGGCTGCGATGGATTTCTATGCCATTGAAATGTCCATGGCGCTGGCTGATCCTTCATCCTATTCCTTGACGCGCTTACTGGAATTAGAATGCCTCCGTAAAGACGGCAGCACTTTATGGATTGAGGATTCGTTCAGTTTTATACGGGGCGAAAAGGGTAATCCCTTATACATCCTGGGAGAAGGCAGGGATATCACCGAACGCAAAATGGCTGAACAGGCCTTGAAAAACAGCGAGGAGCGTTACCGCAGCGTTTTTGAGAATGCAGGCCTTCCCATGGTGATCATGGAAGATTCGCTGATG